>Ga0214164_1001300_pt1 | contig 14382 bp, 17 predicted proteins | sample TroBogepilimnion_13_FD_153003 | JGI IMG/M metagenome (GOLD analysis project Ga0214164, IMG submission 153003) | Freshwater microbial communities from Trout Bog Lake, WI - Practice 03JUN2009 epilimnion v4 | ecosystem: Environmental > Aquatic > Freshwater > Lake > Epilimnion/Euphotic zone ...
TATTTATAACAATGAGGATTTTACATGATTAACGATTCTGTTGACCTAACATCATTATCCGATGAAGAATTGGATTTGTTGTTGAATGAAGTTTCTTATCAGGCAGATAAAATGTGTTATGATATCGGAATTGATTACAACATTCATGACGTTACGCTAATCGATATGCTTGAAGAAAAGTTGAAGTTTATTGAGCAGGTTATTGCATTTGCCTACGATGCGAAGGTGAATTATGCTGATACCTTTACTACCGTCAAACCCTGGGATATCATCATTCATAATTATCTGATGGATCGTGGTATTGTTGTTTCGCAAACTACGAAGAACCACTATAACGGTGATCTGGTTGGTGGATACGTTAAGGAACCAAAACTTGGTCTTAGTAGGTGGGTGGTTTCGTTTGATTTGAACAGCCTATATCCTCATTTGATTATGCAATATAATATCTCACCCGAAACCTATGTTGGTAGGATTGATGACGGCTGGCCTAAAATTGATGAGTTGCTAAAGGGCGATTTAGGCAATCTTCAACCAGAATACGCTTATGCCGCAAATGGAACGATATATCGTAAAGACAAGCAAGGTTTCCTGCCTGCTCTTATGGAAAAGATGTATAACGACCGCGTAGAATATAAGAAGAAGATGATTGAGGCCAAGAAAAAACTTCAAAAGATTGATGATGAACTAAACAAAAGAGGTATTTCTAAAAGCTAAAAAAATATGGAATTTTGTTTATAGATGAAAATATCAAACCTTTGTTATTTGGAGAATAAGTTTTGTTAGACGATTACAGCAAATTAAGTGACAGCGAATTGATTGAACTCAAGAAAAAGGTAGAAAGGGATGTTTCAAAGTATCATAATTTGCAACTAGCCAAAAAGGTGCAACTTTAACTCAGCATATGGTGCTCTTGGTAATGAATGGTTCAGGTGGTTTGACTTTAACCTTGCCGAAGCTATCACAATGTCAGGTCAGCTTTCAATTCGTTGGATCGAAAAGCGAATGAATGAATACCTGAATAAGTTGCTTAAGACAAACAATATTGATTATGTGATTGCTTCTGATACAGATTCGATCTATGTTAACATGGAAGGTCTGGTTAACGCCTCGGGTGTAACAGACGAAAATGAAATCGTTGATATGATTGATAAATTCTGTGACCAAAAAATCCAGAAGATGATTGACACATCATATCATAAATTGGCTGAATATATGAGTGCCTATCAGCAAAAAATGTTCATGAAGCGCGAAACGATTGCTAATAAAGGCATCTGGCGTGGAAAGAAGATGTATATTCTAAATGCCTGGGATATTGAAGGTGTTCGTTTTAATGAGCCTCAATTGAAAATACAGGGAATCGAGGCAGTTCGATCTTCCACTCCCAAGGCTTGCAGAACAAACATTAAGAACGCACTTGAAATAATTATGAACAAGGACGAACAATCTATTCAAAAATTCATTGTGGATTTCAAACAAAAATTCATGAGCCTACCATTCGAAGATATTGCATTTCCGAGAGGGGTTAAGGGTCTGGAAAAATACAGCGATAGGGATTCTGTTTATATTTCAGGAACACCAATTCATGTCAAAGGATCATTGCTATATAACAATTTCATAACCAAACAAAACTTGTCCAAAAAATATCGTGCTATCGGTGAGGGTGATAAGATCAAATTCGCTTATCTCAAAATGCCCAACCCAATACATAACACCGTCATTTCAGTTCCGGAAGAATTGCCTGACGAATTGGGCTTGCAAAAATACGTGGACTATGATATACAATTTCAGAAGACCTTTCTTGACCCCATCACTTCTATCTTAGACGTTATTGGATGGAGTGCAAGGAAACGAGCAACACTAGTCGATCTTTTCAATTAAAGGAACCAACATGTCACTACGCGATAAAATTATTAAAAATTCAACACTTGACCATACTTCGTTGCTTGAGGATAGTAAAATCTATTCCAAGAAAGATATGATTCCAACACAAGTTCCAATGATTAACGTTGCACTTTCTGGTTCACTTGATGGCGGTATTACTCCTGGTGTAACGATGCTTGCAGGTCCGTCAAAACATTTCAAGACTGGATTTGCGTTGCTTCTGGCTTCAGCTTTCCTTCGTAAGTATAAGGATGGTGTTATTCTTTTCTACGATTCGGAATTCGGAACGCCACAAAATTATTTTAAAACTTTCAATATTCCTTTGGATGCTGTTATTCATTCTCCTGTTACTGACGTGGAAGAATTGAAGCACGACCTTTCTGTTCAGCTACAGCAATTGAGTCGTGATGATAAGGTTTTCATTGTTATCGATTCCATTGGCAACCTAGCATCCAAGAAAGAAACGGATGATGCCATTGAAGGTAAATCCGTTGCTGATATGACACGAGCCAAGGCATTAAAATCGTTCTTTCGTATTGTGACCGCCAAGCTAACACTCAAGGATATTCCTATGGTGGTCATCAATCATACCTATAAAGAAATTGGTTTGTATCCAAAAGATATCGTTGGTGGTGGCACTGGTTCTTATTATGGTGCTGATAATATTTGGATTCTTGGACGCCAGCAAGATAAGGATGGGACAGAAATCCAAGGATACCACTTTGTTATCAATGTGGAAAAGTCTCGTTATGTTAGAGAAAAATCCAAGATTCCTATTACGGTATCGTTTGAGGGTGGTATCAATAAGTGGTCTGGTATGCTAGACTTGGCTGTTGAAGGTGGTTTTGTTGTGAAGCCAAAGAACGGTTGGTATGCTAAAGTCGATTCAGTTACGGGCGAACTTAGTAAGAATTATCGCGCATCTGAGATCAATGATAATTCCGAATTTTGGAAAGACGTTTTAAGCACCACAGACTTCGCTTCATGGATTAAAAATAAATATACTCTATCCACAGGAGAAATGTTTCACGATGAAAACGAAAAAGAACATAACGCCACATGAAATTTATTTCAGTAGCAACACAAGACTAAAGGCTGCGGTTTCAGAAATTAATGACTCCATCTTTGTAGAATTTTACAAGGATGGGGTTATGCTGGAACTACGTGATTGCTCAGATCATAGCAGTCATTACGCACACTCTATTGCAGAAAACTACTGTGATGGTATACTGAGAATAGAGAATAAGTTCTTTTAGGAGTTTACATGAGCATCGAACAGACGATTTTTGGAAACCTAGTCTTTCGTGAGGACTATGGCAGAAAGGTTATTCCGTTTTTAAAACAGGAGTATTTTCAGGATTCAACTGACCGTCTTCTTTTTGAAATGATCAGCAGCTACGTCAATAAGTATAATAACTTTCCTACACAAGAAGCGTTGATTATCGACCTTGAAGCTAAAACCAGTCTAGACCAAAAGATTTTCGATTCTGTTAAGGAAACAATCGAACAGCTTGATTACGAACCGGCTACCGATCTAGATTTCTTGGTGGATAATACCGAGAAATTTTGCCAGGAAAAGGCGATCTATAATGGTATCATGGAGTCTATTCAGATTCTAGATAACAAGAAAGATACTACACTTTCTAAGGGTTCCATTCCACAGATTTTGTCCGACGCTCTTGCAGTTAGTTTTGATAGTAATATCGGACACAACTGGATGGACGACAGCGAATCACGTTTTGAATTTTATAACCGTAAAGAAACCAAAGTTCCATTTGGTCTAGAATATTTCAATAAGATTACAGATGGTGGACTGCCAACAAAGACGCTGAACATCATTCTTGCTGGCACTGGTGTTGGTAAATCTCTGTTTATGTGTTCATGTGCTGCCGATAATCTTATGTCTGGAAAGAACGTTTTGTATATCACATTGGAACTTGCGGAAGAACGTGTAGCAGAGCGTATCGATGCTAATTTGCTTGACATTCCCATCAAAGAATTGAAACGAATGAACAAGGAATTATATCTCAAGAAGATTGACCGTATCAAGAGCAAGACGATGGGTAAGCTTATCGTTAAAGAATACCCCACATCTTCTGCTGGCTCTTCCAATTTCCGTTATCTACTAAATGAATTGAAGCTTAAGAAAAACTTCAAGCCTGATATCGTCTACATTGACTACTTGAATATTTGTGCTAGTTCGCGTATGAAATATTCAGCCAACATGAACAGTTACACATATGTAAAGGCTATTGCAGAAGAACTTCGTGGTTTGGCTGTGGAATTCAATGTTCCTGTCGTTTCAGCCACGCAAACGACACGTAGCGGTTTTAGCAATTCCGATTTGGGACTCGAAGATACATCAGAAAGTTTTGGTCTACCTGCCACTGCTGACTTGATGTTTGCTCTTATCACATCAGAAGAATTGGAGAGTATGAACCAACTTATGGTGAAGCAGTTGAAGAACCGATATAATGATCTTTCATTCCATAAGCGTTTCGTTATTGGAGTTGATAAAAGTAAGATGCGGTTGTATAATGTAGAAGCAAGCGCACAGGAAGATATTGTGGACGACGTTCCTGTGATGGATAAGTCTATGTTTGGTAGTCGTGATAATGATACCAAATCGAAATTTAGCAAGAACAATTTTGAGGATTTTAAGTGATGAACAAAAATTATAAGATTGAACGCCGGGCAGATAAGTTGTGGTCTATCTATGAAACCAAGACAGAACAATACGTTATGAATTTCAACCACAATATGAAAGCACAAACAGAATGTGCTAAACTTAACAAGAACAAAGTCGGATTTCATGGTTGGACTCCTGCATTTATTGCAGATGGGTTATGCAATAAAATTCGTTGAGTTTTGTATAAATAAATCCACGACAAACAATTTGCAATACGTTTTGATTACGTATAGAGGCATAGTGAATATTAGCACAGGAATAGCTGGGATCAAGGTGGGGTTCCTCCCAGCCATATTGTTTGGGAAGGGTAGATCGAAAGGTCTACCCTTTTTTGTGATAAATAGACAAAACATTTAATTTCGCATCGGATTCAATAATGATACGTTTCACAGAATTTATTTCGTCTTATCTCTTTGAAGAAAAAAAAGAAAAACAAGAAAAACGAATTGATGGAACAATACATGAATTGTTAACTGGTTATTATTTGAATGGTGGTAAACATATGGAACACCATCCCAATAATAAAAATGAAACGCCGGAACAAGTTCATGATAGATTGAAAAAAACTATGAGTCCTGAAATATATGCAGAACATCATACCAGAGCGAAACATGCCGCTGATGCCATTATTAAAGCAGTTGGTGGCAGAAAAAATATCAAAAAAGTGCATTGGACCTCTAAAAGTGGTGACGTTCAAAGAGTTACAGGTTCAAAACAAACACAAAGTAAAGACCCATCCGATCTTTATCTCACACATAAAGATGGAACACATACAGGAATAAGTTTGAAAGCACATACATCCAAGACAAAACACGGTCATTTTAAAGCCCCTGGTCTTGGGACAATTGATAGTAGCTTAAATATCAAAGGGCATAATGACCTCATCAAACAAGCAAGACAAAGACTCACCGATTCTCATCCCGAAGTTAAAAATGCAAAAAACGAAAAAGATATGAAAAATATTGTTTCAAATAACGAAAAACTGAAACAACACGAATCCGAAGAAAGAAATGCTCTCCTACCAAAAATAGCTAAAAACTGGCATACTGCGCTTTCTGTAATGCCAAAGAAAAATTTATCAGACCATTTGAGAAATCTCATTCATGCAAATAAAACAACTCACAATCATATCAAAGTAACTACGGGTGGGGTTGGTAATGATTACGAAACCAATATTGTTACTCCACACACCCATTACGATAGATTTTTAAATGATCATGAAAATCTTGGTGTGGAACATGTAGGCAATAGTGTAAATTTCACCCATAAGAAAAAGAATATTTTTACATTAAGAGCAAAAACCAAATCCGGAGCAGGCGTTATGGGGACTATAAAAGCTGACGTTGATGGAACCAGACTTTCAAAATAATAACTATTAACTCGGCAATTTTATAAATACATACAAAATCTAAATGGGTGCGTAACATGACAAATAAACCAGGACCATGGGCTAGTGTTCATGCGAAATATGAACATAATAAACATATTTCAGAAGAATACGTAGACGAAAAGACAAACCCTTTCGTTATCGGCAGAACTCATAAAGATATCACCAAACATATCAAAAAATTGGGCTGGGTTCATACTCGTGATAGGGGAGATCATGAAGTTTATACACATCCCAAATCTCCCCATCATATTGCGATTCCAAGGCATAGAGGTGATTTAGCTCCTGGAACAATTCGTGATATCATGGGCAAGATGGTAGTTGAAGGATATACTGGTTCCGAAAAGACTTCAACAAACCCCAAAGAACCTTCGAGCAGATTTGTTGGAACTACCGAATTATCTGATGTTTTTAAAAATGAAACACCTGGGCAATCAACTCTTAAGACGATTAAAAAAGTTGTCCGCGAGCAGCATAATATCGAACCAATAGGACCAGTTAAGAGTGTTGGTAAAATTCGTCGTATTAGAAACGCTAAAGCTCGTTACAATATCAAACACAGAAAAAAATCACATCACCATCATCACAGGCACGTCAAAGAAGAAGACGTTAACGAAATAAATGTCAGAGACGCAGCCGGTCATATCGAGCATATCGCAAACGTGGATATTCGTATGGCTAACGGAAAAATTAAGTCGCTACCACCAGGAAAAAGCGGCAGTTCGGGAGGGGGAGGAAAATGAACATCCTAAAGCGAATCAAAAACTTTTTTAGTTTTGGTATGCTTGATGATATTGATTTAACCTTAAATGATACGATTAAAACGTTTTCCAATACCGTTGTAGAAAACGTTAAATACAACAGCAAAATGACCAGAGAAGAAATTCTCTCAGAAGCCAATAAATACGTAGAAGAATTGAGAAAGAAAAAAAATGGAAAAACTGATTGAGCAGATGAAGGTGGTTCTAGCTACCAATTTTGCGTTTTATTTAAAGTCGCACAACTTTCATTGGAATGTGGAAGGTCCAAACTTTCCACAATACCATTCGTTTCTTGATGGGTTATACAATGAAGTGTGGGAGGCTGTTGATTCTATCGCAGAACATATTCGCACTATTGATGCTTATGCTCCTGGCAGTCTTTCCCGTTATCAGCAACTTAGCGTTATTGATGATCAGATTAACATTCCTTCTGCAATCAAAATGATCAAAGAACTGGAACTTGATAATACTAGGCTGATCGATGAACTTCGTAAGGCTCAGACTATGGCAGAAAACGAAAAATGTGTTGGTCTGGCTAATTTCTTGCAAGATCGTATTGATATTCATTTCAAACATGGGTGGATGCTAAAGTCCATCACAAAAGGCAACTAATATGTCCGAAAAATATAGATCGCTTGAACATCATATTCGTAATGTAATTTCCGAAACAAGTTTTGTGAGCAGCCCAAATGCAACAATTACGGGACACGTTAAGTCTGGTCGCGCTGGATATTCATCTTTTGATGGTGGTGATTCTGTTGCAATGCGTAGGGTGGCAGATCAAGAAAACGATGCTAAAAAAGAACAAGAAGCATCCAAAGATAAAATGAATGACGAAATCAAAAGACGCCAACAAGCGTCCAACGAAGAAGTTAATCCTAATAAAAACTCAGAAGAACGCAAGAAGGTAGTAAACGTTTCTCGCATGGATGACGAAAATCCAACTTCAGAAAAATCAAAACTCGGCAAGACAGCATCAATTAAAACAAAAATTATAGAGGAACCCACAAAAATGTTCAGTAAAAATTTCGGTCTCTCAGCGTCACTAATTGATGCTGTTCGTGGCGTTATGGAAGAAAAAAAAGAAGACGCATTGAAGCATAATAACGCAAAGAAAATGGTCGGCGGAAAGCCAAATGCGGTAGATGTTCACCCTAAGCTTGATACAACAATGAAAGAAAGCCTTAAGGACAACCAAAAGAAAATCGACAAAGCACCTCCTTTCGGTAAGATAACAAAGGCAGACTTTACTGCGCTGCGTTCCGAAAAATGCCCAAAGTGTGGCAAGGTTGATGGTTGCAAGTGTGGATCGATGAAGGAAGATGTTGAATCGCTAGAAGAAGGTATGAGATTAGTTCACACCCACGTAAATGGCCCACATAGTGCAAAGGTCTACAAGGATACAGATTGGGGTGAATATCGCGTTAAGTATTTTAAAAATGGTAAGCACCTCCCTTCATCAGATAGCCATCACGATGATTCTGATGACGCACATGAAACGGCAAAGTATCAAATCAAACAGTTCAGAGAAGGTTATGAACTTGATGAAAGAAATAAAGAAAACAAGTTCAAGAAAGACCTTTATGTAACAAAGTTGGGTATGAAACATTCCCCACATGCTTCATCTGTTTATTATGCCACCGAGCCAACTGAAAAAGATAGTCAAAAAAAGATCATAAAGCGCGGTAAGCAAATTGGTAGAGAAATTCTTCAAAAAGAAGATATTGAATTCTCGGAAGAAGAAATCGCACGTCTTAATGATATTGCTGCGTCTTTTAATTCGGAAATTGTTGACGAAGCCACAAAGAAGTCAACTAAAGTTCCATCCGCGACCACAACAATTTCTGCTCCAATCAAAGGTGCAAACCAAGACCAGAGTGGATTTGGTGTGTCGCGTGATGTAGCTAATTATACTATTTCAGATGAGACTCGTGATAGTCCTGAATGGGAAACAGCTTCACCAGGAGAACGTGTTAAAATCGTTAAGAAAGAAGCTGGTAAAATCGACAAAAAAATCACCGGCAAAAAAATCACCGAAGAAAAAAAAGATAATGATCCGGAACATATTATGATGCAACTCCGTAAGGTAGTATCAACTCAAGGTCGGTATCCCATAACACATCTAGACGGAAGACAAACGAAGATAACGCCACAACTTGCTGTTCATGCGATGGGTAAACATATCGCTATGAAAACAAATGAAAAGCAAGATTTCGAGCATAAGCTTCATAAGAGCCAAGATTCTATGCGTTCTGCTCTTTCATAAATAAGAATAAAATAAACAAGTTTTTAGGAGTAAATTAAATGGCACAATGGGGTAGAAACGATCAGTCTGTTACCGTTACAAGTAGCACAACGAAGGAAACTTCAAATGGTGCGCCAATCGGAACATACGCACTCGTTAAGGGTAGTGGGAATGGCATTAATCCAGTAAGTATGGATGCAAATGCTCACTTTGGTAATACGTCTCCCGGTTCACGCGCAAACGTAGACTTGGCTATGTATGGCAACACAACACCTAACGTATTCATTCAAGGTATGGCCGTTGGTGTGTTTGCTGTTAATACATCGCAACTTAATACAGTTGGTGGTGGTATTACAAGTAACGGTTCAATCGTTGTTGGGACCGTAACATATGGTGGAACGGGTTATGCGGCAAATACTGCAAACTTCACACCAACACCAACAAACGGTGGTTCATCGGCTTCAATCAATGCTATTGCGAACTCAACAACACTGGCTGGTAAAATTACTGGTTATAATCTGGTCGCAGCAGGAACCGGTTATCTAACACCACCAACAATAGCAATTCCAGCACCAGCAAGTATTTCTTTCAACGGCAATACTGGTGTAGCGAACTCAACTCATACAATCACAGTAGCTTCAGCTAATAGTCGTTTCCAAGTAAATGATCATGTTTCATATATTATTGCTGCTGGTAATACGTCTATCGTTGATCAATCGGTAGGCCCAAAGACAGTTAACCTGTATGTTTCTTTTGCAAATACCACAACAATTGCCGTTTCTGCAACTCAGGGCGGCGCAAACGTAGCAATTGTATCAGGCCCAACCGAAACGGGTCACACACTTCAGGGTGATACTGCAACTGGTTATGTTGATATCAATTCAGTTTATCCACAAGTATCACACGCTGGTTGGGTTGTTCGTAGAGAAGGAACTGGTGGTCGCGCTGGTCGTGTTCATTACGAAACGTTGGTTGCAATGGGAACCCTTGGTGAAACAAACGCAGCATACGGAACACCAGCAACGGTTTCTGCTAATACCACAGTCGATCCAGCAGTCTAATAGGGTAATATAATACTATGTCAAATTCAGCAAAGAAAATTAGTGATCTGACTTCTGCTACTACCTTGGCTTCGACGGACAAGGTAGTAGTCCTTACCAACCCAGGGACAACTGCTAACGTCCAGACCATTACGCTTGGTAATATGGTGAATAACCTGACAGCAGCAAATATTGTTACGCTGTCAACAACTTCAATCATCAGCCCGTCAGGATCAGGAGCTAATATTGTTATTGATCCTGATGGTGTTGCTGATGTTGTTTTCTCGGCTTGCACTGAAGTTTTCATCAATTCCTCCGCGCCAACAACAAGCCCTGTAACAGGCGCTCTTGTTGTAACGGGTGGTCTTGGTGTTGCTAATAGTGTATGGGTAAACAATTATGTTACGGTAGGCAATTCATCAGCAAATGCAGTAATTGGTTGGAATGGTAATGACCTATCAGTAGCAGAATTCGCTGGTTCTCAAAACAACTACGTAGAAATTGCAGTATACAACGCAAATAACGGTCCTGCCGCTTCTGGTGATTTTTCCGTTAATGATAACCTTGGTGTAAATTCTAATAACTACGTCGATATGGGTATCAATAGCACTGGATGGTCAAATACGTTATGGACAATCAACGGACCTTCCGATGGTTATTTGTATACAGGTAATACCAATCTTTCTATCGGAACTGCAAATAATGCATACGTAAATTTTTTCACTAATGGCACTCTCGCTGCTAATGAAAGAATGCGTATCACTAATACAGGTAATGTTGGTATCGGAACAACAACACCAGCATATAAACTAGACGTAACGGGTGATATTCGACTAACAAGTTCCGTATACGCAAATAACGGTGTATATGCTCAGAACACGTTTGGTGGAACATATACAGACGGTATCGTAGTTGATTACACAGCCGGTAATGGTCGTATTTCTGTTGGTCCTGCTGACGGTATTACACTTTATACTGGTGGTGTTGCTACTACAAATTTGATGACGGTTAATACTGCTGGTTTGTATATCGGAACAACAACATATACATCAGCGGCAAATGGTTATACGGTTCTTCCAAATGGTATGAAAATGAACTGGGGTTGGGTAGCAGCAAATACTAGTGTTGGTAATGCAACGTTCGTATCAGCATTCACCACAAACGCATGGTCAGTAACTGCAACAAGCAACAGCACGGTCGCTACATATCAAGCTGCTGTTATTGGAACAAACAATACCGTAGTTCAAATTAGAACTGCCAACGTAGCAGCAACCAACGTTTTCTATATGGCGATTGGTTTCTAAGAATTGTTTTATGGATGAAATATTGACTAACGAGAATTTTTTATTATACTGCGCAAAACATTATGACAACTCTTTCATGCATTCTACCGAAGAATTTTTGGAGGATTTGGATAGAATTAAATATGTGAAAAAGTTAATAACTCGTTATGTTGATACAGGTGAACTCAAAGATAGACTCTTGCTAAATCATATCATTACACTTCACAATGTATTTGGTGTGCATTTAGCAAGAATTCTTTATTTGAAATTGAAACAATATTTTATATACATCAAACCGTTCCTAGTTGTTATCAATGCGTTACCGACCAAAATTCAAAATGTCAACGATGAAACTATCATATATACCGATATGATTGCAATGGACCCAGGAATTATCAAAGCATTAAGGTTAATCATCAATGACTAAACGTATTATTAAAGAAACAGAATCTGCAACGCCTGTTAATGCTATGGGGTCATCTGGATCATCTTCTGGGCCTATCAATACCTATGATCCTATGTTGCAAAACGCTGGCGAACAACCAAAAAAGAAAAAATTACGCACAATGTTCACGCGAAAAACCCTCCAAGATATAAAGGCGAAGTAACATGGACGCAGAAAATCGTTTCAATAAAATCGATGACGCAATTCAGAGATTAGCAGAAGTCGCTTCAGATTTATCGAGAATGCTGGCAGTCCAAGAACAACGACTCACACAGCAAGAAAAAGCATCAGATCAGGTGGCGGAAATGGTAGAAAGACGCCGCGTTGAATATGATGAAAAAATTGATAACATTTATGTAACAATGCGAAAAGAAGACAATATCATTTTATCTGAGATCAAAAAGTCTCGTGAAGATTCTGGCGCGAACCACAAAAAACTTGATGAAAAAATTGCCAGCATCGAAAAAATGATTTGGATGGCGTGTGGCGGTGGAACGGTAATTGGGTTCCTTATCTCCCTGGCCGTAAATTATTTGAAGATCGCCCGCTAAAAACCACTTGACATATCCCCAAAACCCTGTATAATAAGTGATGTGATTATAATGAAATATAGGGTTTTTAATGGATTATCTAGAAAACAAATATCTAAGTCTTTTGTCAAATCGTCTCAGAAACTACAAACGTAAGTCAGGCAATATCATAAACTTCTCTTGTCCTGTATGTGGTGATTCTGATACCGACAAGAAGAAAGCCAGAGGTTATATCTATACCAAATCTAGTAAGACTTTGTTTCATTGTCATAATTGCACAGTGACCTTTGGGTTCGATAAGTTTTTGAAAACCATAGATTATCAATTGTTTTCAGAATATCTTGTGGAAAAACTTAAGGATCAAAAAACACCACAGCAGCTTGACCTTGAAGAATTTACAGCCAAGATGAAGAAACCTGTATTTTTAAATGCCGGTCCACTCAAAAGTCTTAAAAAGATTAGTCAATTAAACGCAGATCACCCAGCAAAAATTTTTATATCTGAACGTCTGATTCCTAACCCGTATCATGCGAAGATATTCTGGTGTCCAAAATTTTACAAATGGGTAAACGATATCATTCCTGATAAATTTAGTGAGGAATCGTTAAAATATGATCATGGGCGTGTTATCATTCCTTTTATCAACAAGGAAAAGGTAATGCATTCTTTTCAGGGCAGGTCTTTGGCAGGTGATCCCAAGATTCGTTATATTACTATTGTCAACGATGAAACGACACCAAAGGTTTATGGTCTTGATACTGTTGATTTTAAAAAGAAAACTTATGTTTTTGAGGGTCCGTTTGATAGCATGTTTTTACCAAATAGCATCGCAACTGCTGGTGGTGATCTCGTATCTACCATAGTTGATCTGCCCAAGGATAATTTGGTGGTAGTTTATGACAACGAACCGAGATCAAGAGAGACAAAAAATAAACTTGACAAGGCTATCCTGAATGGCTACAGTGTGTGTATCTGGCCTAGCAATCTAGACCATAAAGATGTGAATGATATGGTTCTGGCGGGTATGAGTGAAGACTTTATCCGCTACATCATTGATACGCATACTTATAGAGACTTAAAAGCTAAACTCGTATTGAACACATGGAGCAAGGTATGACTATGCCAATTATTCCAATTCCAAAGTTTGAAGGATTTGTGCTTTATGATCCGGTGACACAACTATTTTCTCGGGGTGGTGATCCTAATCAATGGGGTAAGAAACCTAAGATTTGGCGAAGTGTTGGTCATATGAAAAATTCTTTTAATGGTGAAGCAGTTCAGCGGCATTATATCTACAATGATCCAAATATACTTTGGAAAGATTATAAAGTTCAAATCACCATCAACCCTAAGTTTTTCAGGTATAAGGCGATTAACATTGTGTCAAATGATGAAGCGTTTGACATGAAAACCTATCTTTATGAATATGCTGCCAGACAAGCAAAAACCTATGTTGGCACAAGCTTACCTATTGTGGAGATTGCCAGATAATGATCGTTAAAGCAAACACCAAGTCTATTATGTTTAATGATAGGCAGATTGAGATTATCGAAGAACATTACGGTGTGAAATACGTTTTTGAGTCTCAACTATGGTCTAAAGAAACAGAGCATTGGACCGATGTGGTTGCTGCAATTTTTTACCAAGAATCACCAAATATTGAGTTGGGTCATTCTCATTGGATGAGTGTTTATCGGAATATACTTAATAAGCATTTTGTAATAAATGCGACACCAACTATTCCTCATCCGATTGCTGCTGTTTTGTCTTGCGATGGCGAGTATACATATTCACATCACAGGCATCATTTTTGCCAGAAGAATGATATTGCTATTGATGGCGGAAGGGATTACACACGTCTTGTTGGTAATAACATTCCTGATATTGTTCACCTATATGCAACCAAAGATGGACTCGAACTAAGGGAAAACAACAATGAAAAAGTATAAGGTTCGTATCGCAGAAACACAAAGCGAAATTGGAACAAACCACTGGACCGAGACATATAAGACGCTGGAACATGCACAAAAACGTATTGATTATATTAACGGTCTAATGACTTCTAAGTTTCCGCCGCGTCACTACATTGTTGCTAATGATAATATTGAGGAAATTGAAGTA
>Ga0214164_1001301_pt1 | contig 14368 bp, 23 predicted proteins | sample TroBogepilimnion_13_FD_153003 | JGI IMG/M metagenome (GOLD analysis project Ga0214164, IMG submission 153003) | Freshwater microbial communities from Trout Bog Lake, WI - Practice 03JUN2009 epilimnion v4 | ecosystem: Environmental > Aquatic > Freshwater > Lake > Epilimnion/Euphotic zone ...
GCAATAAATTATGATTGGATAATTTATTGCCTTTTTTGTTTTAGATCTAATGAACTGAAAACCTCAAAGCATTTCTCAAAAACTTTTACACCCCATTTTCATGATTATATAAGAAGCTGTTTATAGTATCCAAATAATCCCTAACTGTAAGTTTTTAAGTGTGAAAGGGAAGAGGCTTGTAATTGCCATTTATCAAGCATAACAAGTCGTTTATTAAGCTTAATAGGTCATTTATTATGCTTGATAAATGGTTTGACTCGCATGATAAGTGGCGTATTAAGCTTAATAAATGATTTGTTGTGCGAGATAAATGGCGCAAAAAGGCACATTTAGGTGAGGTTTTGAAAATGGCGTTTTGGTAATTGCCATGTTTTTGTTCGATTTTGGGGCATTTATTGTTAATAATGCAAAGATTTGACAACTTTCCAAAAGTCTGCTTGTAAGTAACGAGCCTAATTTCTATAAATCTTTGTTTATTCTAATAGATTTCCTAGCTAGTCCGTGTCAAATACGCTAAAATCTACAAGGGCTAGCGCACTTCCTTGGGCATGTGCATTTGCTAAATCAAAACTATTACTACCGATAAATTGCTTAGAAACCCTCTCTAACGAAAGAAATAAAAAAATATTTTGCATAAATGATTGCCATTTCAAATCATACCCCTACATTTGCACTCCCAATTTGAAACGGGGTAAAGGATATGTCACAGAGAATTAGAATTAAATTACAATCTTACGATCACAACTTGGTAGACAAGTCTGCTGAGAAAATCGTTAAAACAGTTCGTAGCACTGGTGCAGTTGTAACGGGACCTATTCCATTGCCTACGCACAAGAGAATATTTACTGTTTTGCGTTCACCGCACGTTAACAAAAAGAGTCGTGAACAGTTCCAACTAGCTACACACAAGCGTCTGTTGGATATCTACACTTCTTCTTCTAAAACAGTAGATGCACTAAGTAAATTAGATCTTCCTTCTGGCGTAGAAGTAGAAATCAAAGCGTAATAGCTTCGATAAATAAAAAAAAGTTCTTACAATCATCTCTCAATTTACTACAGTAAAGAAAAGAGCGCTGAAATTGAAATAAACTTCCTAAGTCTAAAATTAGATTTAGGGCGACATATAAACAGGCCCTTCGAGGTTTGTTTACTATCGGTACTTCTACTCTCAGACTTGTTTGAGAAACAAAAGAAAAGGTCGGTAGCAAACAGAGGATTGAAATCTGACAATTTAGTCAGAATGTCCTTCACACCTTAAGCGGGGCACAACCGCAAAATTGATGAAAGGTATTATTGGAAAAAAAATTGGGATGACCAGCATCTTTGCTGCTGATGGTAAGCAAACAGCTTGTACCATCATTGAGGCCGAACCAAACACCGTAACACAAGTTAAAACGCTTGATACGGATGGCTACACAGCAATACAATTAGGTTTTGGAGAGAAAAAAGAAAAACACACAACCAAAGCAGAACTCAATCACTTCTCCAAAGCACAAACAACTCCTAAGAAATTCGTTAAAGAATTCCGCAATTATTCAGTTAGTAAAAATATTGGCGAAACAATCTCATTGGTTGATCTTTTCGAAGAGGGAGACCAAGTAGAGATAGTTGGTACTACCAAAGGAAAGGGTTTTCAAGGTGTTGTAAAACGTCATGGTTTCTCTGGTGTTGGTGAAGCGACGCACGGTCAGCATGACCGTTCAAGAGCTCCCGGTTCTTTGGGAGGTTCTTCTTACCCATCTCGTGTTTTCAAAGGTTTAAGAATGGCTGGCCGTATGGGTGGCGATAGAGTTAAAGTGAAAGGATTGAAAGTCGTAAAGATTTTCCCTGATAAGAATTATATATTAATAAGTGGTTCTGTACCAGGTCACAATGGTTCAATCGTTTTAATTCAGAAGTAATCACACATAATTTTCAGAACAATGCAAGTTGATGTTTTAAATATACAAGGTCTAAAAACAGGTAGGACAGTAGAATTACCAGAAGATATATTTGGTGTTGAGCCTAATGACCACGTTATATACTTAGCTGTAAAGCAATATTTAGCAGCCGGTCGTGCAGGTACGCACAAAGTAAAGACACGTGCTGAAGTAAAAGGTGCAAGCCGCAAACTTCACAAACAAAAAGGTACAGGTGGTGCTCGTAAGGGTAACATCAGGAACCCTCTATACAAGGGTGGTGGTACTATCTTCGGCCCAAAACCACACAAATACGATTTGAAATTGAATCGTAAGGAAAAGGATTTGGCAAAGGTTTCTGCCCTTAGCTACAAAGCAAAAGATGCAGCAATCATAGTAGTAGAAGATATCGAATTTTCTACTCCCAAAACAAAGCAAGCTGTTGAAATATTAAAGAGCTTGAATGTTGCTGATAAAAAAACAATCATCATTTTGCCTGAGTACAACGATACATTGTATTTGAGCACTCGTAACGTACCAAACGTAACTACTACTTTGTTGGCAGACGTTAATACTTACGAAATAATGAATGCAGATACATTGGTTTTCACTGAGAATGCTGTAAATATTTTTGCAGACGATCAAGTTGTTGCCTAAGCTTAATTAATAGTTTTAATAATTTAAGATGAAACTTACAGACGTATTGATAAAACCAATTTTGACTGAAAAAGCAAACTTGCAACAAGATAAGTTGCGTACTTATGCTTTTAAAGTAGGTAAATTGGCTAACAAATTGGAGATTAAGAAAGCAGTTGAGGAATTCTATGGTGTTACCGTTACCAGCGTAAACACAGCTGTTGCTCCTGGAAAAAACAAGGGAAGACAAACAAAGAGAAGAATCATTGCTGGTACAAGGCCTGCTTACAAGAAAGCCTTTGTTACTGTTGCTGAGGGAGAATCAATAGACTTGTACACAAATATTTAATAATAGTTACGAAGCTGATAAATTCGTTTTAAAAGGATAGAAAATGGCATTAAAGAAATACAAACCGATGACAGCCGGCACCCGCTGGAGAATTGGTAATGCTTATGCTGAGATCACTACTAACAAACCTGAAAAAAGTTTGTTGGAACCAGTAAAGAAGTCTGGTGGTCGTAATGCACAAGGTCGTCGTTCAATGAGGTATATTGGTGGTGGTCACAAAAAACACTACCGTATCATTGATTTCAAAAGAAATAAGTTTGATATAGAAGCAACTGTTGTTTCAATAGAATACGATCCAAACAGAACTGCTTTTATCGCACTTCTTCAGTATGCTGACGGTGAAAAAAGATATATCATCGCTCCTCAAGGTTTGCAAGTAGGTGCAAAAGTTATCTCTGGAAATCAAGTAGCTCCAGAAATTGGTAACGCTTTGCAGATGAAGAATATGCCTTTGGGTACTATGATTCACAATATCGAATTACAACCTGGTCAAGGTGGTAAATTGGTAAGAAGCGCTGGTACTTCTGCACAACTAGCGAATAAGGAAGAAAAATATGCTGTTATCAAGATGCCGAGTGGTGAATTGAGAAAGCTATTAATCAATTGCTTCGCTACAATAGGTGTGGTTTCTAATAGTGATCATAACTTGGAGCAAGCTGGTAAAGCAGGTGTGAATCGTTGGAAAGGTAGAACACCAAGAACACGTGGTGTTGCAATGAACCCTGTAGATCACCCGATGGGTGGTGGTGAAGGTAGGTCTTCTGGTGGTCACCCACGTAGTAGGTCTGGTAAATATGCTAAGGGAGAAAAGACCAGAACTCGTGGAAAAGGAAGCGATAAGTTAATTATTCAACGTAGAGATGGCAAGAAGCTTTCTAACAAATAATTTAATCTTCAAGTTGTAAAGCTTGAAATTTATAAAGGAATATAAAACTTTAATATGGGTCGTTCGATAAAAAAAGGTCCTTATGTTGATGCAAATCTAGAAGTGAAAGTGCTAAACATAAATGATGGTAAAAGTAAAAAAGGCGTAATCAAAACTTGGAGTAGAAGAAGTACTATTACACCAGATTTTGTTGGTCATACTTTTGCAGTACACAATGGTAATAAGTTTGTGCCAGTTTATGTAACAGAATTCATGGTTGGACACAAGTTGGGTGAATTTTCTCCAACAAGAAACTTTAGAGGTCACGCAGGTTCGAAGAAATAAGCTTATTTAGAAATGCAATTTTAGATAATTGTACAAAAAGTAGAAATAATTAAAATGGAAGCAGTCGCAAAATTAAAAAACTACCCTACCGGTCCTCGTAAAATGAGGTTGATAGCAGATGTAGTTCGTGGAATGGAGGTTGATAAGGCTTTGTCTATTCTAGAGTTTCATCCTCAACACAATGCAATTCCATTAGCAAAATTGCTTAAGAGTGCTATCAGCAACTGGGAACAGAAAAATGAAGGTGCTAGTGCTGCTGATGGTGGATTAATCGTAAAAACAATCTTTGTTGATGGTGCTGCTATGATTAAACGTATGCGTCCAGCTCCTCAAGGAAGAGGATACAAGGTTCGCAAAAGAAGTAATCACGTAACAATAATAGTAGATTCAAAAAAATAATTATACCGTATTATGGGTCAGAAAGCAAATCCGATTGGCAATAGGTTAGGTATTATCCGTGGATGGGAGAGTAATTGGTATGCTAGCAAAAATGATTATGCTGGTAAATTGATAGAAGACGATAAGATTAGAACTTACCTGAATGCCCGTATCAGCAAAGGAGGGATAGCGAGAATTGTAATCGAGCGTACTTTAGGTAAACTAATTGTTACCATACATACTAGTAAGCCTGGTATTATAATCGGTAAAGGCGGTGGAGAAGTAGACCGTATTAAAGAAGAGCTTAAGAAACTTACTAAGAAAGAAGATGTTCAAATAAACATTCTCGAAATAAGAAGACCAGAGCTTGATGCTACAATTGTTGGAGATACTATCGCAAGACAAATTGAAAATAGGATTAACTTCAAAAGAGCCATCAAAATGGCTATCGCTTCTACCTTGAGAATGGGAGCTGAAGGTATAAAAGTAAGAGTAAGTGGTCGTTTAGGTGGCGCTGAAATCGCTCGTTCCGAAGAAATAAAGCAAGGTCGTACGCCATTACATACTTTCCGCATGGATATTGACTATGCAAGTGTTTTTGCACAAACTGTTTACGGAAAAATTGGCATAAAGGTTTGGATTTGTAAAGGAGAAGTTCTCGGAAAGCGTGAATTGAATCCAAACTTTGTTGGAGGAAAGAACGATATGAGCGAGAAGAGAGACGATCGCGGAAGAGGTGGAGACGATAGAAGAAATTCTGGAGAAAGAAGAGGTGGTGGATACGGTGATCGTCAAAACGGTGGTGGAGATAGAAGAGTTGCTAATGCAGGTGGCGGACAAAGAAGAAATTAATTTTCAAACTTAGTTCGGTTTAATAAATAATAACGGAAAAAATATAAGATGTTACAACCTAAAAGAAGTAAACATAGAAAGCAACAGAAAGGAAGGATTCGCGAAGTAGCAAAACGTGGTTCTTATATAGCTTTTGGATCATTTGCACTAAAGGCATTAGAACCAATTTGGTTAACTAATCGTCAATTGGAATCTGCTCGTCAGTCAATGACACGTGCAATGAAGAGAGAAGGAAATGTTTGGATTAGAATATTCCCTGATAAAATCATTACCCACAAGCCTGCTGAAGTACGTATGGGTAAGGGTAAGGGTAATCCAGAATATTGGGCTGCTGTCGTTGAACCAGGTCGTATCATTTTTGAGTGCGATGGAGTAAGCGAAGAGACAGCAAAACATGCGATGCATTTGGCTTCTCAAAAGCTTCCAATTGCAACTAAGTTTATAGTTAGAAGAGATTTGCAACAAGCTTAATATAATAATTGGTATCTATTTTATAGATAAAATTTAGTACCTCTTAAAAGCAATAAAATGATAAAGAAAGTAGAATTTAATAATGATTTAAGAAGTCTTTCTGAGCAAGAACTAAAAGTTAGGGCTAAGGAAGATTCTCTAAGACTAAAAAAATTGGAGTTTGCTCATGCAATCTCTCCGATTGAGAATCCGATGAGTATTCGTAGTTTGAGAAAAGATATAGCCCGTGTAAAAACGGAATTACAAAAAAGAGCTTTAGCTTAACAAAGTATAAAACAATGGAATCAGTACTTGAAAGAAATTTGCGTAAAACTAGGGTTGGAACTGTTACTAGTAATAAGATGGAAAAGACTATTACTGTTGCAGTTGAAAGAAAAGTGAAGCACCCTATTTATGGTAAGTTCGTAAAAAAGACCACTAAGTTTCACGCTCATGATGAAAAAGATGAGTGTACTATAGGGGATGTTGTTAAGATTATGGAGACCCGTCCTCTTAGTAAAACTAAGCGTTGGAGATTGGTTGAAGTAATCGAGAAGGCAAAATAATCTTTTATTATACAAGTGTTTATCTAATAATACACTGTAAATAAATCATAATTCAATAACTGTTTTGCAGAAAACAGTTTTTTAAAAGGCTCAAAAATGATACAGCAAGAGAGTAGATTAAATGTAGCAGATAATAGTGGTGCCAAGGAAGTACTTTGTATAAAAGTATTAGGAAATAGTGGACAAGATTATGCTAAAATTGGAGACAAAATCGTTGTTACTGTAAAGGATGCTATTCCAGCAGGCGGTATAAAAAAAGGTACTGTTTCCAAGGCTGTTATTGTTAGAACAAAAAATAAGCTTCGGAGAAAGGATGGTTCCTATATTCGTTTTGATGATAATGCAGTAGTATTGTTGAACAATGCTGATGATCCAAGGGGTACACGTATTTTTGGGCCAGTTGCGAGAGAACTTCGTGACAAGGGGTATATGAAAATAATTTCTTTGGCTCCAGAAGTTCTATAGTCTAATTTAAGGTAAACTTTCTTTTAAATAGTTTTGATTTACAATCTGTTTTGCAGATTAAAAGCAATAAAAATGAGTACACGATTTAAACCTAAATATAACATCAAAAAAGGAGACACTGTTGTTGTTATAGCTGGAGATGACAAGGATTTGAAAAAGCCTAGGACAATATTGGAAGTAAATATTGAAAAAGGTAAAGTTTTGGTTGAAGGCGTAGCATTAGCTACAAAGCACATAAAGCCAACTGCTCAAAATACTAAAGGATCTATTGAAAAAAAGGAAGCTTACATAAGTATCTCCAACGTTATGTTGTGGGACGCCAAAGCTAAAGCTCCAACTAAGATCAAGAGGGAAAGAAGTGAAGGAAAATTAATACGTGTTTCAAAAAAATCAGGGGAGGTAATAAAATAATGAGCACAATAAAATATACTCCAAGGTTAGCAGATAAGTATTCTCAGGAAGTTATCCCTGCCTTAATGAAGAAGTTCCAGTACAAAAGCGTTATGCAAGCGCCTAAGTTACAAAAGATTTGTATTAACAGAGGTGTTAATGGTGCTGTAACTGATAAGAAATTAGTTGACATTGCTGTAGAAGAACTTGCAACAATTACTGGTCAAAAGTCTGTACCTACCTATTCTAAGAAAGATATTTCAAATTTCAAATTGCGGAAGGGTATGCCAATTGGCGCTAGAGTTACACTACGTGGAGAGAAAATGTTTGAGTTTTTGGATAGATTAGTTTCTGTTGCACTACCTCGTGTTAGGGATTTTAAAGGTGTAAGTGATAAGGCTTTTGATGGTCGTGGTAACTATACTTTAGGTGTTACAGAACAAATTATTTTCCCAGAAATTGATATTGATAAGGTTAATAAGATTACAGGTTTAGATATCACTTTTGTTACTACTGCTACAAGCAATGAGGAAGCTTACGAGTTACTTAAGGAACTTGGTATGCCTTTCAAGAACATTAAAAAAGAAAACGTTTAAATAATACAAAATGGCGAAAGAATCAATTAAGGCTAGGCAAAGGAAGCGTGAGAAAATGGTTGCAAAATTTGCACAAAAAAGAGCAGCTCTCAAAGCAGCTGGCGATTTTGCTGGTTTGGATTTACTTCCTAAAAATGCGTCTCCTGTAAGGCTAAAGAATCGTTGTCAACTTACTGGAAGACCTAAAGGTTACATGCGTTATTTTGGAATTTCCCGCGTTATCTTCCGAGATATGGCACTGAATGGTAAAATACCTGGTATAAAAAAAGCAAGCTGGTAGTTTCTTCCTTCATTTGAATTGAAATTTAATTTTTACAAAGTATTAATATAAGAAATATGGTTACTGATCCTATTGCAGATTTTTTAACAAGGATTCGGAATGCTCAAATGGCTGGACATAGGATAGTTGAAATCCCTGCTTCAAATTTAAAGAAGAGAATTACAGAGATTTTATATGAGCAAGGTTACATTTTGAAATATAAATTTGAGGATGATACTAAGCAAGGTCTCATTAAAATAGCCTTGAAATATGATCCAACTAGCAAACAACCTGCTATTCGTTCACTTGAACGTGTGAGTAGACCAGGTTTAAGGCAGTACGCAAAACCATCTGAGATAAAGAGAGTTATCAATGGTTTGGGTGTTGCTATTGTTAGCACATCAAAAGGTGTCTTGACAGATAAGCAAGCCAAGGCTCAGAATGTAGGAGGTGAGGTTCTTTGCTACATAAGCTAATTAATTTTATCTTATTTGATAATTAAGCCTTTTAGTCGGGGCTGAAAACAAATAGTAATAACAACTTAAATAAGTCGACTATGTCTCGTATAGGTAAAAAACCGATTGTAATTCCAGCAGGGGTAACAGTTGAAATTGGAAAAGATAATATAGTTTCTGTGAAAGGGCCTAAGGGTGTCCTGAAGCAAGCTATTGACAGGGATATTAAACCTGAAATTGTTGGAAATGAGTTAGTAATTACTCGACCTACCGATCAGATTCGTCATCGTGCAATGCATGGTTTGTACAGATCCTTGTTGAGCAACTTGGTAACTGGTGTTACAGCTGGATATAAAAGAGACTTAGAGTTAGTGGGTGTTGGTTATAAAGCTGCTAATACTGGAAACATTTTAGATTTAGCTTTGGGATATTCTCATAATATAATATTCGAAATTCCTAGTGAGCTAAAAGTTACAACTCTGACAGAAAAGGGTAAGAATCCTATTATCTCACTAGAAGGAATAGACAAACAATTGATTGGTCAAGTTGCCGCAAAATTAAGAAGTCTTCGTAAGCCAGAACCGTATAAGGGTAAGGGTGTTAAATATGTTGGTGAAGTATTGAGAAGAAAAGCAGGAAAGGCAGCAGGTAAATAACTAAAATAATTTATCCGGCAGAATCGGATATATAAATAAGAAAAAATGAATACTAAATTAGTTCAAAGACAAAAAATCAGATATAGAATTCGTAAGAAAGTATCTGGTACAGCTACTAAGCCTCGTCTTTCAGTTTTTAGAAGCAATGCTGAAATTTATGCTCAATTGATTGATGATGAAAATGCAGTTACACTAGCAGCTTCTTCGTCCAAAGAAAAAGACATTGTTGCCCAAAAAGTCCCAAAGGTGGACAAATCTAAGCTTGTTGGTGCCTCAATAGCTTTGAAAGCTAAAGCATTAGGATTAGAAACTTGTGTTTTTGATCGTGGCGGAAACCTTTATCATGGTCGTATCAAAGCTGTTGCTGACGGTGCAAGAGAAGGTGGATTACAATTTTAATAATAATAATTAATTAGAAATATGTCTAACCCATTAGATTCTAAGATTAAAGCAGGTGGTGATGTCGAATTAAAAGACAAAGTAGTTGCGATAAATCGTGTTGTTAAAACAACCAAAGGTGGTCGTACTTTTAGTTTTTCTGCTTTGGTTGTTGTCGGTAACGAAGCTGGTATTGTTGGTCAAGGTTTAGGAAAAGCTAAAGAAGTTCAAGAAGCCATAGTAAAAGGTATTGAAGATGCAAAAAAGAATCTTGTAAAGGTTCCAATTTCACACGGTACAATACCTCATGATCAATTAGCAAAAGCTGGTGCGGCTAAAGTGCTTATCAAGCCTGCTGCACACGGAGCTGGTGTTATTGCGGGTGGTAGCATGCGTGCTGTTTTAGAAAGCGCTGGTATTACTGACGTTTTAGCAAAAAATCTTGGTTCAGCTAACCCTCACAATGTGGTAAAAGCTACAATAAAAGCATTGTCTTTGTTGCGTGAGCCAATTGAAATTTCTAAAACACGTGGAGTTAAGTTAAGCAAAGTATTTAACGGTTAATAATCTAGCAGATTATCAATTATACAATTTTTATGAATATTAAGATAACACAAGTAAAGAGCGGTATAGACAGATCTGAGCGTCAAAAAAAGACTTTGGTAGCTCTTGGCTTGAGAAAACTGAATGCGTCTCGCGAAGTAGAAGCTACTCCACAGATTCTTGGAATGGTTAAAAAAGTTAGTCATCTTGTAAAAGTTGACACCTTAAGCGAAGCACCCAAAGCTCCTGCGAAAAAGAAAGCTTCTGAAAAGGTTGCTAAGGTAGAAACCACTGTTGTTGCTGAAGCAACGAAAGATGTTTCTCAAGAAGAAGCGTAGACAAATATTATTTTCTAATAAGCGAGGGGGTGATACCCCGTAAGTACAAAATCACAAATATGAAATTACATAGTTTAAAACCTGCGGCAGGTTCTACTCACAAAGAGAAAAGATTAGGTCGTGGTGAAGCAAGTGGTAAAGGTGGAACTTCTACTAAAGGTAATAAGGGTAGTCAACAAAGAGCTGGTTATCAACGTAAGAATGCACATGAAGGTGGTCAGATGCCTATTCAGCGTCGTATTCCTAAACGTGGATTCAAAAACCCTGATCGTGTAGAATACACTGTCTTTAATCTCGGACAAATAGAACAATTAAACGAAAAGTATGCTTTCTCTGAGTTCTCTGTAGAAAGTCTTTATACTAACGGGTTAATATCTAAAACTGATAAAGTAAAAGTACTTGCAACTGGTGAATTAAAGACAAAGCTCACCTTTAAAGTAAATGCTTTGAGTGCGAAAGCAAAAGAATTAATCGAGTCTTTGGGTGGTAGTGTTGAAATTGTAAGATAAATTACTTACTTTGGCAGGCGCATCAAAAGCTGATGCGTCTTTTTTTGTTTTAGGATTTTTAATTTAACTCAAGAATTCACGTGAAAAAATTTATTGACACCTTAAAAAATATATGGGCCATCGAAGAGTTACGCAATAAAATTGTCGTAACATTAATGCTTGTATTAACTTACAGATTAGGCACACAGATAACATTACCAGGGATAAATCCTAACTTACTTCAAGCAGCCAAAGCAGGAAGTTCAAAAAACGGTTTGCTAGGGTTGTTTGATACTTTTGCTGGTGGAGCCTTTTCTCAGGCTTCAATCTTGGCATTGGGTATAATGCCTTACATCTCTGCTTCAATCTTTATGCAGTTGATGACTATATTAATACCTCAATTGCAAAAGGTTCAGAAGGAAGGTGAAAGCGGACGTAAGAAAATTAATCAATGGACTCGTTACCTCACTATTATTGTAACGATGTTTCAAGCAGGTGCTTATGTTGCTTACCTTAAAAGTCCTGGTTATGCAGAGGCTTTAATTCCGGCATATCAACCATTCTTTGCTTTCTCGACTATAATAACATTATCAGCTGGTACTTTGTTTGTAATGTGGTTGGGTGAGAAAATACAAGATAAAGGGTTGGGTAATGGTACATCTATCATTATAATGGTGGGTATCCTCGCTCGTCTTCCACAATCTCTCTTGCAAGAGTTTACTGCCAAAAGTGAGAAAGGTGGTGGTGGATTGTTGATATTCTTAATTGAAGTTGCAATACTCGTTACAATAATAATGGGACTTATTATATTAGTACAAGGTGTTCGTAAGATACCTGTAAACTATGCTAAACAAATCATTGGTAATCGTCAGGTTGGTGGAGCAAGACAATTCTTACCTGTAAAAGTTAACAGTGCAGGCGTTATGCCTATCATTTTTGCGCAAGCAATTATGTTCTTGCCTACACTCGTTTCTTTTACTAATCTAGATTCTGCAAAGGGCTTTGTTAGAATGTTCAGCGATCATAGTAACCCTTGGTACATGGTTATTTACTCAGTGATGGTTATTGGATTTACTTTCCTTTACACTGCATTGATTTTTAACCCTAAACAAATAGCTGAAGATTTAAAACGCAACAATGGTTTTGTTCCTGGAGTTAAACCTGGTGAACCAACTGCTGATTATATCGGTGCAATTATGGATAAAATTACTTTGCCTGGTGCCATTTTCTTAGCTATCGTTGGTATCATGCCTGGATTTGCACAGAGATTGGGTGTAACGCAATCCTTCAGTACTTTCTTTGGTGGTACGAGTTTGTTGATTATGGTGGGTGTTGTTTTGGATACATTGCAGCAAATAGAAACTTACTTGTTAATGCGCCAGTATGATGGTTTAATGTCTAGTGGTCGTGTACAAGGAAGACAACAAAGTATCAGCACGCCAACTACTACTTTATAAGAAATTGAGATATAGTTTTTAAATAGAGAAACCTGTTAGTAGTAGTACTGACAGGTTTTTTGTTTTGAAGAACTTTGTAGATAGTGGAATTAATTAAAAAAAGTATAATGAGTCACGGAAAGAATTTAATTTATTATAAGACTGATGCTGAGGTTGCTTTGATGAAACAGGCTGCTTTATTGGTTAGCCAAACACTTACCGAAGTTGCGAAGGTGTTGAAAGCGGGAATGACGACGATGCAAATCGATAGTTTGTGCGCCACGTTTATCAAAGATCATAAAGCCATTCCTTCTTTTTATAAATATGGTGGATATCCTCATAATATTTGTGCAAGCGTGAATGATGTGGTTGTTCATGGGTTTCCCAATAATGTGGCTCTGGAAGAGGGTGATATTGTAAGTATTGATTTTGGTGTTATTCTAAATGGCTGGCATGGCGATCATGCTTACACCTTTGTGATTGGGGAAACTACGGATGAAATCAAGCAACTGGTGAGGGTTACGAAGGAGAGTTTGTATAAAGGGATTGAAAAAGCAATCATCAATAATCGTATTGGCGATGTTTCTTTTGCCATACAAGAACATACGGAAAGAAAGCACGGATACGGCGTGGTGCGTGAACTGGTAGGTCACGGCCTGGGCAAAAGCTTACATGAAGATCCTCAAGTACCTAATTATGGAATGAGGGGAAATGGAATGAAGATGAAAGAGAACTTGGTATTGGCAATTGAACCTATGATTAACCTTGGTACAAAAGATGTTTTTACAGATAAAGACGGTTGGACGGTTAGAACAAAAGACGGTAAACCTTCTGTCCATTTTGAACACGATGTTTGTGTGAAGCGTAACAAAGCACTCATCCTTTCTGATTACAGTATTATCGAAGCGGCGGAACAAGCCAATAAAAACCTAACCCCCTCTGCGCCAATAAGTTTCTAACTATGCGTTTGTATCCTGAGTCTGCGGCGAATCAATTGGAATTTAATAAAGTGAAAGACCTATTGGTCAATCATTGTAAAACTGTATATGCGCAGCTGAAAGCAGCCAATCTTCGTATTCATACCAAAAAAGAATACATTGAACTGGAATTGCATCAAACTTATGAATATAAGATATTGCAGCAGCAGGGTGGTTACTTCCCTAGTGAGTTTACTTTAAACATCCAGAAAGATATCAAGTTACTTGGCATACCCGGAGCATTGCTTGTGGGCGAACAGTGGATTAACATAAAGAAGCTTTGTGAAAACACAGGGAATATCTTTAGATGGTTTGATGCCGAAAGAAGATTGGCTTATCCTGCCCTTTCTAGAATAATTGAGAATACTTACTACGAAAAAGTAATTGTAGACCTTATTAATGAGGTGTTGGACGAAACGGGTAATGTAAAAGACAATGCAAGCGAAGAGTTAGCCAAGATTAGAATGTCTCTTTATAAGCGGCGGAACGATTTACGCCGCATGTTTGAGAAGGTGGTTGCTAAGTTGAACAAAGCGGGTTATTCGGCAGAAATAGATGAAGGCTTTAGTAATGGTAGGAGGGTAGTCGCTGTTTTTGCTGAACATAAACGCCATGTAAAAGGGATTTTGCATGGGGAAAGTGATAGTCGCAAAACAGCTTTCATCGAGCCGGAAGAAACAATCCCATTGAACAATGAAGTCTTTTCACTAGAGAATGAGGAGGTGCGTGAAGTGCATCGGATCTTGCGAGCACTAACCGCCAAGTTATCTATTTATTCTTCTTTATTGCAAGGCTATCTGGATGTAGCTGGAGAATATGATTTCATAAAAGCAAAAGCAAAGCTGGCAGTAGATATGAATGGGCAGTTGCCCAATTTGCTGGATAAAGCTTATCTCGATCTGAAAGATGCCTACCATCCTTTGCTGTATCTCTACAACAAAGCGAGTGGGAAAACGACCATACCTGTTTCCCTTACATTGGATGGACAAAGCCGGATATTGGTAATCAGTGGTCCGAATGCGGGAGGGAAGACGGTGACGATGAAAAC
>Ga0214164_1001308_pt1 | contig 14312 bp, 14 predicted proteins | sample TroBogepilimnion_13_FD_153003 | JGI IMG/M metagenome (GOLD analysis project Ga0214164, IMG submission 153003) | Freshwater microbial communities from Trout Bog Lake, WI - Practice 03JUN2009 epilimnion v4 | ecosystem: Environmental > Aquatic > Freshwater > Lake > Epilimnion/Euphotic zone ...
AATGCTTAACACGATACTGCAATCTACAAATAACCAAATAACCAAATTAACGCATCTTATAATTACTTATGGAACGTCGTGGGTTTATAGTTTAAAGTCAGGTAATGAAGTGGTTGCCAATTGTCATAAAGTGCCACAAAAAGAATTTAGTAAAGCGATTTTATCGGTAGAGGTAATTGAGACATCTATTAAAAATACGCTTGATTTGATTCGTAAAATAAATCCGAAATGTAATGTGATTTTTACAGTTTCTCCTGTTCGACACATCAAAGATGGGTTTGTAGAAAATCAGCGAAGCAAAGCTCATTTGATAACAGCAATACATTCAACAATCGAAAGCGAATTATCAAGTGTTAATTACTTCCCAAGCTATGAAATTATGATGGATGAGTTGCGTGATTATCGTTATTATGCAGCAGATATGTTGCATCCAAATCAGGTTGCTGTTGATTATATTTGGGAGCGATTTTGTGAATGTGCTATTGCTGAAGGAAGTTATGCAACAATGGATACTGTTAGAACAATTCAAAAAGGATTAGCTCATCGCCCATTTAACGTAGCTTCCGAAATTCATCAGCAGTTTTTGGCTAATTTGCAACAAAAGATAATAAAGCTTCAACAGGAATTTTCTTTTATCGAGTTTTAAAGTTATAATTTATTTTCTAAACTACTCCAACCACCACCATTCATAACATCAATCCCATTGCTTTTTAATATGGATGTTGCTTGAGCACTTCTCATTCCGCTAGCACAGCAAGCTATCACTGGTTTATCTAATTTTTTTATCTCGTCTATTTTAGTGGAAAGAATATTTAATGGAAGGTTTTTGGAGCCTTTAATGTGACCACCTGAGAATTCTCCTGGAGTCCTAACGTCAATTATAATGGCTCCTTTAGCCATAAATTCTTTAATGCTTTCTGATTTCCCACCAAAACCTAACATGCTTAATAATCCCATAGTTTATATTGTTTATTTTTTTTCTTTTACTTCTTTTTAGATTTGTCTTTATATACAATTCGTGAACAAAAATAGAATTCTGAGGTATACAAAGTTGTAACAAAAGTTACTCAAATCAAAATAATCTTTATATTTGAAATCGTATGAAGATTACCGATAGAAAAAAAGAAATTATAAATGTATCTGCAAAACTTTTTAAAGAAAAAGGATACAGCGCTGTAACTATGCGCGATATTGCACAAGCTATGGACATAAAGGCCGCAAGTTTGTATAATCATATTACATCGAAACAGGAAATTCTGGTTTTAATCATTATTGAAATTGCCGAAGAATTTACTACTGTAATGAATGAAGTTGTTAGCTCCAATGATTCAGCAATTAAAAAAATGGAGCGAATCATTGAATTGCACATTGATATTACACTCCGAGATTCAAATGCCCTCGCTTGTTTAAATAATGATTGGATGCATTTAACCGATTCTGATTTAGCTTATTTTATAAAAATGCGTAACGGTTATGAAGATAATTTTAGAAAAATTGTAAAGAAAGGAATTCAAGAGGGAGAAATTCAAAATTATAACCTTGATGTAATTATCTTCTCAATTCTTTCTACACTTAGAACATTATATATTTGGTATAATAAGACAAATAAATTAAGTTCAAAATCATTGACAGACAATATGATTAAAGTACTTTTGAACGGAATCGTTTAAATAATTACAACGTTTTCGTGAAGTTTAGAAAAAATCATTAAATTTGCATGTTTAACTAACGATTGTTAGTTTGTTTTAAATAGAATTATATGTCAAAATTTCATAGAATTAAAGTCGCTGATATTTATAAAGAAACAAATGATTGTTCTGTAATTACATTTGATATTCCATCCGCATTGCAGTCGGAATTTAAATACAAACAAGGACAACATTTAACCTTAAGAACTAATATTAAAGGCAACGAAGTGCGTCGTTCGTATTCGTTATGTTCTAGTCCGATAGAAAATAAATGGCAAGTAGCCGTTAAACAAATAACCGAAGGATTATTCTCAACTTTTGTAAATGAACAATTAGCCGTAGGGGATACATTGGATGTAATGCCTCCCAATGGAGCGTTCCATACGGAAGTCAATCCTACAAAGGCAAAAAACTATATTGCATTTGCTGCAGGTAGTGGAATTACTCCTGTACTTTCTATCATTAAAACCCATTTGGCGTCTGAACCAAACAGTACTTTTAAATTGTTTTATTTGAATAGCACTGTAAAATCAATTATCTTTAAAGAGGAAATAGAGCAGTTGAAAAATGTGTATTTCAATCGTTTTGAAATTTTTTATTTCTTAACTAAAGAACACCGTTCTTCGGAATTGTTTAATGGAAGATTTACGAAAGAAAAGATTCAAGTGCTCACAGATAAAATCATTGATATTCCCTCTACAGATGATTGTTTTATCTGTGGCCCAGAAGAGATGATATTCTTGTTGCGTGACGAATTAGTAAATGCAGGTTTATCTAAAGATAAGATTCATTATGAATTGTTTACAACAGGACTTTCAGAAGAGGACAAACAAAGGATAAACAAAATAGTAGCCAAAAAAGCAGAAGGAACTGAAGTCACTATTATTGATGGTGGAAAAGAATTTCACTTTATAATGGGTCAGGATTTTGACACCCTATTGGATGGCGCGATTGCCGCTGGTGCTGATTTGCCTTATGCTTGCAAAGGTGGTGTTTGTAGTACTTGCCGTTGTAAAGTTGTCGATGGTTCGGTTGAAATGAAATTAAACTATTCATTAGAAGCAGACGAATTAGCCAAAAATTATGTATTAAGTTGCCAAGCCGTTCCTACATCTAAAAAAGTGGTAGTTGATTTCGGATTGTAGAATTAGGAGCGAAAGGTACGTGCATTTTAGCAATCCATGTTCCCGCTTTCCGTTCCAATCTTTTCTTTTTTAAAAGAAAAAAGAAAAGGATTTACACTCCAATCGGGGCTAAAGAGCCAATAAAAGGAATAAGATAAAGAATATAAAAAAGCACAATGTTAATGAACCTTAATAATTTAATGGTTCAAAAGAAAAAAATAAATTAGTAGAGTTCAAATGAAAAAGTATTCAAAACTTTCGACTTTTGACTTTCAACTTTAAGACTAATAATTATGTCAGAACAAGAAGTGAAGAATTTAGAAACAATATTCGAGGCACGAATCGCTCGTGATGAGAAAATTGAACCAAAAGAATGGATGCCCGAAAAGTATCGCAAGACACATATTCGTCAAATATCTCAACACGCCCATTCCGAAATTGTTGGAATGTTACCAGAAGGGAATTGGATTACTCGTGCGCCATCATTACGAAGAAAAGTAGCATTATTGGCTAAAATTCAAGACGAAGGTGGGCATGGTTTGTATTTATATAGCGCCGCAGAAACTCTTGGAATTTCTCGTGACGAATTAATAGATCAATTGCATTCAGGAGAAGCTAAGTATTCTAGTATTTTTAACTACCCTGCTGTTACTTGGGCTGATATGGGTACAGTTGGTTGGTTGGTTGATGGTGCAGCTATTATGAATCAAGTTGCTTTGATGGGAACCTCTTATGGGCCTTATGCTCGTGCAATGGTTCGCATTTGCAAAGAAGAAAGTTTTCACCAACGTCAAGGTTATGAAATTCTTTTGACACTTTGTAACGGTACTCCTGAACAAAAAGAAATGGCACAAGATTCTATCAATCGTTGGTGGTGGCCGTCTTTGATGATGTTTGGTCCTCGTGATGCCGATTCTCCTAATACGGAGCAATCTGTAAAATGGAAATTGAAACGTAAAACTAATGATGAATTACGTCAAGCTTTTGTTGACCAAACTGTTCCTCAAGCTAATATATTGGGTTTAACCATTCCTGATGCTAAACTAAAATGGAACGAAGAAAGAAAACATTATGATTTTGGCGATATCGATTGGGATGAATTTTGGCAAGTAGTTAAAGGTCATGGCCCATGTAATAAACAAAGAATTGCAGACCGAATTAAAGCACATGAAGACGGAAAATGGGTTCGAGATGCAGCAATGGCTTATGCCGAAAAACAAGCAAATAAAGAAGTAAAACAAGCAATATAAATTAGGTTTTAGGTATTGGAGTAGGCTTTAGAAAGTTAGACCTACAACCCATAACCTACAACCCACAACCTATTAAGTTATGAAAAACTGGGCACTTTGGGAAGTATTTATAAGAAGTAAAAATGGATTAGAGCACCGTCATTGTGGTTCGCTTCACGCTAGTGACGCTACAATGGCATTAGAAAATGCTCGCGATGTATATACACGTCGTATGGAAGGTGTTAGCATTTGGGTTGTACCATCGGCACAAATCACAGCATCTAATCCTGAAAATAATGGGGAAACTTTTGAACCTGCAATGGACAAAGCATACCGTCATCCTACGTTTTATGAATTGCCTGACGAATTAAAACACATGTAATTAGGTGTTAGGATTTGGGTAATAGGATTTAGGTCAATTTAAATGACCTACAACCTACAACCTACAACCTACAACCTACAACCTTAACAAAATGAAAAATAATTTAATTCAATACATCTACGGAATTGCAGATAACTCATTGATTCTTGGTCAGCGTTTAGGAGAATTGTGCGGTCATGGGCCAAGCATTGAAACCGATATCGCCTTAACCAATATTTCTCTTGATTTATTAGGACAAACACGTAGTTATTTTCAATATGTAGCCAAATTGCAAGGTAATGGTGCTAATGAAGATACTGTGGCTTTCCTTCGATTGGAAAGAGAATATAAAAATGTGCTTTTAGTAGAACAACCGAATACTGATTTCGGATATTCTATTGCACGCCAATTTTTGTTTGATGTGTTTCATTTGGCATTATTAGAAGAATTGCAAAATAGTAAAGATGAAATGTTGGCTGCAATCGCTAAAAAAAGCATCAAAGAAGTTTTGTATCATACTAGATTTTCTTCCGATTGGATTAAAAGATTAGGTGATGGAACCGAAGAAAGTCACAAGAGAATCCAAGCTGCGATTAATGATTTGTGGATTTTTACTGACGAGTTATTCCATCAAACAGATGCTGATAAAGCAATGGTTGCAGAAGGAATAGGCGTTGACGTTACTCTTTTGAAAGCAAACTATTATAAAAAAGTAAGTAGCATTTTAGAAGAAGCTACATTGCAAACACCTTCTATTGAATATTTTCAAAAAGGAGGAAAACAAGGAATACACAGTGAACACATGGGCTTTATTCTAACCGAATTGCAGTACATGCAACGCACGTATCCCAACATGACTTGGTAATATGACAACAACATTATTGCTCATAGAAAAAGAACTGTTTGAAATTCTGGAAACGGTTTCCGATCCTGAAATTCCGGTACTTTCTATAGTGGAAATGGGAGTAGTTCGTTCTGCCAAACTAATAAACGGAATTGTTGAAGTAGAAATTACTCCAACCTACAGCGGTTGCCCTGCAATGGATGTCATTGGAGATGATATCAAAGCAGCATTCCAACAAAAGGGTTATGAAGCCAAAGTTGATTTAATTCTTTCGCCGGCGTGGACAACCGATTGGATTACATCAAAAGGAAGAATAGCTTTAGAAAAATACGGAATAGCATCACCTTTATCAGCAGATGCCGATAAAGAAGCGCTTCTAGGTAATAAAAAGTTAGTAAAATGTCCGCAATGCGGCTCATTGAACACAAAATTAGTAAGTCAATTTGGTTCCACAGCATGTAAAGCATTTTTCCAATGCGAAGATTGCCTTGAGCCATTTGATTACTTTAAATGTTTAAAATAATAAGAGTAACGATTGCTGATTGTTGAACTTTGATTTAAGATTTCTTTCCTTCTAAAATCAAAAATCGTTGATCTTCAATCTTAAATAAAATAGGTATGAGCAATAATTCAATTGAGTTAAAAATTGAAAACAATGTGGCATGGATTTCACTCAACAGGCCCGAAGTTTTTAATAGTTTCAATCGTGAAATGGCTTTGTCATTACAAACTGTGTTAGATAATTGTAATGATGATTCTAATGTAAGAGCCATTGTAATTAGTGGAAACGGAAAAGCTTTTTGTGCTGGACAAGACTTGAAAGAAGTGACTGACCCAGATTTAAATCCGGGTTTTAGAAAAATATTGGAAGAACACTACAATCCAATCATCCAAAAAATCAGAACGATTGAAAAACCTATTATAGGTGCTATAAATGGTGTCGCTGCTGGTGCTGGAGCCAATATTGCTTTAGCTTGCGATATAGCTGTAGCTTCAGAACATGCTAGTTTTATTCAGGCGTTTAGTAAAATAGGCTTAATTCCTGACAGCGCCGGAACTTTCTTCTTGCCAAGATTAATTGGTTTTCAAAGAGCAACTGCTTTAATGATGTTAGGTGATAAAGTGACAGCAGATGAAGCACTTCAAATGGGAATGATTTACAAAATATTTCCAGTTTCTTTTTTTAATGAAGAAGTAATGACATTGGCAACAACTTTAGCCAACATGCCTACTAAAGCATTAGGTTTAACCAAAAGATTATTGAACCAATCCATGACCAATAATTTAGAACAACAATTGGCTTTGGAAAGCGATTTGCAAATTGAAGCTAGTTCTTCTAATGATTACAAAGAAGGCGTAACAGCATTCATGGAAAAAAGAAAACCCGAATTTGATGGAAATTAATATGAAAATTGCAATAATCGGTTCTGGAACCATGGGAAGCGGCATCGCACAAGTTGCTGCTACTTCGGGTTATATAGTAAAATTATTCGATTTGAATCAAGGGGCTTTAGACAAAAGTAAAAACGCTCTTGAAATTACTTTGACTAAATTAGTCGAAAAAGAAAAAATCAATACCACTGAAAAATCCCGAATCCAAAACAATATTTTTTACGTCAACACATTAAAAGAGTTGTCCGATTCTGATTTAGTAATTGAAGCCATCGTAGAAAATCTCGAAGTCAAACGAAAGGTATTCTCGGAACTAGAACCCCTAGTTTCGGAAAATGCAATACTTGCATCCAACACATCATCACTATCTATAGCTTCCATTGCAGCTTCTTGTCAAAAACCAGAACGCGTCATTGGAATTCACTTTTTTAATCCCGCGCCATTGATGCAATTGGTTGAAGTGATTCCTGCCGTGCAAACTAGCGAAGAAGTTTTGCAAAAATCTGTGCAAATTATCTCCGATTGGAAGAAAGTAGTTGCTGTTGCCAAAGACACTCCAGGATTTATAGTAAACCGTGTAGCAAGAACTTTTTACAGCGAAAGTTTGCGAATATACGATGAAGGTGTTGCCGACTTCGCGACAATAGATTGGGCTTTAAAAACTATCGGCGGGTTCCGAATGGGACCTTTTGAATTAATGGATATGATTGGACATGATGTCAATTATGTAGTAACAGAAACTGTATTCACAGCATTCTATTTTGATCCAAAATTCAAACCATCATTCACACAAAAACGTTTGTTGGAAGCTGGATTTTTAGGAAGAAAATCAGGACGAGGTTTTTATAATTATAATCAAGAATTACCAGCTCCAACAGAAGATACTGTTATAGCAAAATCAATTTTCGAAAGAGTGATTGTAATGCTCATCAATGAAGCAGCTGATACTTTATTTTTAAATATTGCATCAGCCAAAGACATCGACAACGCCATGACCAAAGGCGTAAATTATCCAAAAGGATTATTGGCTTGGGCAGATGAATTTGGTATTAATTGGTGTGTAGAAAAACTAGATCAATTATACAACGAATACCACGAAGACCGATATAGATGTAGCCCTATTTTAAGAAGAATGGCAAGAGAAGGTGGTAGGTTTTTTTGAGGTGGTAGGTAGTAGGTGTTAGAAAAAGAATAATTTATGGAATCAAAATATCATTTTACATTTGAAGATTTGTTGGTTTACCAGAAAGCAATGCAATTTGGTGAATTAATAAATATCCAAGTAAAAAGTTTTCCAAAAGAAGAAAGATTTGAATTATCTTCTCAATTTAAAAGAGCAAGTGATTCAATTGCCTTAAATATTGCAGAAGGTTCAGGAGGAACAGATAAACAATTTTATAATTATCTTGGAAATGCTTGGCACAGTTCGCATGAATGTGTTTCTTGTAGTTCAAAAGCCTATTTAAGGAATTATATTTCAGATGAAACCAACGAATTTAATAGACATATTTTATCTGAAATAACAAAAATGATAAGCAGTTTAAGAAGTATAATCGGAAAACGAATAAATAGTTAGTATGTCAGACCTAAAACCTATCCCCAACCACCTAATACCTCATAAAATGCTTTCTCAAGATGCCTACAGCCAATGGCTCGGCATTGAAATTCTCGAATGCGAAATTGGGCGTTGCAAAGTCGCTATGACCGTTCGTAAAGAGATGCTTAATAGTATGAATAAAGCACATGGCGGAATAACCTATTCTTTAGCCGACACCGCTTTTGGTTTTGCCGCCAATACACATGGACGGTTTTCGGTTTCCATCGAAACTTCCATCAATCACATCGAAGCCGTTAATGAGGGTGATTATCTAACCGCTGAATCAGTTATTGAAAAAGTAAATAACAAATTAGGATTCAATATTATTGAAGTAAAACGAGGCGATGAGTTAGTTGCACTTTTTAAGGGTGTAGTTTATAGAACAAATAAAGAGTGGGAAGAGTAAAATTAACGATTGAAGATTAACGATTTTTGAATTTAGAAGTTTCTAAAAGTTCAGCAATCAACAATCAACAATCAAAAATCGACAATCAAATAAATCATTATGGAAGCATTCATCATAGACGGCGTTCGAACGCCAATCGGAAGTTATCAAGGAACACTAGCATCGGTTCGAGCTGATGATTTAGGGGCTTTGGTCATAAAAAACGTAGTAGCAAATAATCCAAATATTCCAACCGATGCTTACGACGACGTGATCATGGGTTGTGCTAATCAAGCTGGTGAAGACAATCGTAATGTAGCGAGAATGTCGTTACTATTAGCAGGATTGCCTTATACCGTTCCGGGAGAAACAGTAAATCGTTTGTGTAGTTCCGGTTTGTCAGCCATAATACACGCCAATCGTGCTATTAAAGCAGGCGACGGACACGTGTTCATCGCCGGTGGAATTGAAAATATGACGCGTGGACCATTAGTGGTTTCTAAACCATCATCGGCTTTTGGAACAGATTCTAAAATGTATGATTCGAGTTTTGGATGGCGTTTTATCAATCCAAAAATGCAAGGTATGTATGGAACGGATGCCATGGGTGAAACGGCTGAAAATTTAGTAGAAAAATACAACATCTCTCGTGAAGATCAAGATGCATTTGCTTTGCATAGTCAACAAAAAGCTACTGCTGCGCAAGCTTCAGGAAGATTAGCCAAAGAAATAGTTACGTTTGAAATTCCACAACGAAAAGGAGATGCTATTCAGTTCTCTAAAGACGAATTTGTAAAACCAAGTACGTCTATGGAAGGGTTAGCCAAATTGCGACCAGCCTTTAAAAAAGATGGAAGTGTAACGGCAGGAAATTCATCAGGATTAAACGATGGTGCGGCGGCTACTATTATTGCATCTGCTGAAGCAGTAAAAAAATATAATCTAAAACCAATAGCTAGAATTGTAAGTTCGGCAGTAGTGGGAGTAGAGCCCAGAATTATGGGAATTGGCCCAGTGGAAGCGACTAAAAAGGCGTTGGCAAAAGCTGGTTTAACCCTTGACCAAATCGATATTATTGAACTTAACGAAGCTTTCGCAGCACAAAGTATTGCTTGCATTCGTGCGTTAGGATTACAAGATAACGATCCAAGAATTAATCCTAATGGAGGCGCTATTGCTATTGGGCATCCACTAGGGGTTACGGGTGCTCGAATTGTATATTCGGCAGCCTTGGAATTGCAATTAACTGGAAAACGATATGCGCTAATCACGATGTGTATTGGGGTTGGGCAAGGCTATGCGGCGATTATTGAAAGGGCGTAGGTTGTGGGTTTTTGTTGCACAGAGTTGCACGAAGTTGCGCACAGAGTTACACAGTGTTTATTTTGTTTGGTGTACTAAAAAGTATATAAAGTCAGTAGTAGGACGATATAAGTGAAGAAAAGGACGACATAAGTGAAGAAAAGGACGACATAAGTAAAGAAAAGCACGACATAAGTAAAGAAAAGCACGACATAAGTAAAGAAAAGCACGACATAAGTAAAGAAACGCACGACATAAGTAAAGAAACGCACGACATAAGTAAAGAAACGCACGACATAAGTAAAGAAACGTACGATATAAGTAAAGAAGCATACGATATGAGTAAAGAAGCATACGATATGAGTAAAGAAGTATACGACATGAGTAAAGAATCACACAACATGAGTAAAAAATAATACGACATCAGTAAATAATACTATGATATAAGTAAAGAATAGGACTGGATGATTAATTGGTAAATAACTATTTTTGTAGTATTGTATTTAAATAGAAAGAATATGTTACGATTGAATTTGGATAGAATTTTTAAGGTTAAAGGTATTACGAAAACAAATCAGTTTTTGATTAATTTAGGTAATTCTGATGGATATGCTTCGCAATTGGTTCATGGGAGATCGGTTTCGATACGGTTTGATAAATTGGAACAGTTGTGCAAGGCACTTAATTGTACGCCGAATGATTTGTTTAATTATTCGGATGATGGTGAGAAACCATTGCCTGATGGTCATGCTTTGTTTTCGATTTCGAGAAGTGATGCGATTGGGGAAGTGAACAAGTTATTGAACGATTTGCCGATGGAGAAAATAGAAGAGCTTTATAAAATTTTGAAGGGGAATGATACTGTTGGAAAATAAAAAATTATTTTTTGAAAAGTTGATGGTTCATTGAGAACAAAAATTAAAATGTATTGTGAATAAAGACCAAGTCATTTTTTAGAGGAAAATCATAAAAATATTAGCGTGAAAATTAGAAACATAATAACTTCAGGATCTTTAATAGTAATAATTGTTTTGTTTTTTTCTGTTTTTAGAAGTTTTGGAAATAAATCAAATCAAAGTTGATTCGGTTGTTAGTTTTGGTTATAAAACGGTTTGGTTAGCCGTTAAAACAGAAAATAAAAAACGTATTTCTGAAATACTTAATTTGAAAAACACAAAAGAATGTAATTGGAAAGTTGGAATTGCTGAATCATATAATAGTTCTATATATATAACTCCTCAAATAAAAGATTGGACATTGGTTTGCGGAATGTCACTTTTGAATGGTAAAAATGACAAAGAAAATATAATTTATATAAAAAAAATAATTGAGACTTTAAGTTCAGAATTTGGAGAAGCTCAATTTTTTGGAAGTCATCGAGTTGTAGAATATCAAAGTTGGATGAAAGCAATAAACGGAAAAACAATACGAGCATATTGTTATCTTGGAGAAAGGGGTGAAAACTTAATAGTTGAAGGAGAGCCTACTGATTTTGAAAAAAAATATAAATTAATAAATACTTTCTCAAAAGAAGCACAAGATGAAAAATATTTTGAAAGAGAAGATTTATTTTATCCAGACGAAGAGTTTGTAATGAAAGTAGCAGAAAATTGGAGTATAAACCCTCAAAGACTTGAGGAAAGAAAAGATATAAAAAATGAACTAGGAATTATTGGAAATAAATAACAAGGCTAGATGCTAACAGTCGTTTGTCAAAATTGCGAACTTTGTGATAAATTCCCATTTGCGGTTCGCAAGAAATTTTAGCTTTAGTGGGGAATAAAAGATTACGAAGTTAGCAACTTCGCCAAGCGGGAATGTTAATTTATAATTGAGAACAAAAATTAAAATGGAAACCTAAATAGCCCTGATGCAAGGGAAAAGCCTCGCTTTTTTAAGCGAGCTTTGGAAAGGCAGCAGGAAAAAGGTTTGCAAATAAAGACCAAGCCATTCGCTTCTTCTAATAATAATTTGCGAATTTGAGGTTAAAAAAATAGATACTGAACTAAATTCAGCATACAATGAACAAAACACAACATTACGTATTAGGAAAATGGACTTCGGCAACTGGAGAGGGGAAACCGTCTTATGATGCTGTAACTGGCGAATTCATTGCGGAAACATCGGTGGAAGGATTGGATATTCCGGCTATTTTGAACTATGGAAGAACTAAAGGAGGTGAGAAACTTCGCAAAATGACCTTCCAAGAACGTGGCACTATGATTAAAAGTTTGGCGATGTATTTGACCAAACGCAAAGAAGCGTTCTATGAAATCAGTTACCGAACGGGCGCAACACGTGTCGATTCGTGGATTGATATTGAAGGCGGTTTCGGAAATTTATATGCCAATGCATCGTTGCGAAAATTATTCCCAAACCAACCATACCATGTTGAAGGCGACCCGATTGATTTGTCGAAAGGCGGTCGTTTTATGGCGCATCATATTTTGGTTCCGAAAAAAGGAGTGGCGATTCACATCAATGCTTTTAATTTTCCAATATGGGGAATGTTAGAGAAATGTGCGGTCAACTGGATGGCAGGAATGCCAGCTGTTGTTTTACCAGCGCCTGTAACTGCTTATTTAACTGAAGCTGTAGTAAGAGAAATTATTGCCTCTAATATATTGCCAGAAGGTGCTTTGCAATTGATTTGCGGTACTGCTAGAAATATATTTGATACGGTTGAAAACCAAGATGTAATCACATTTACTGGTTCAGCTGCAACAGGAAGATTGTTGAAAGCACATCCAAGATTAATTCAAGAATCAGTACCGTTTACAATGGAAGCCGATAGTTTGAATGCTTCTATTTTAGGCGAAGATGCGGTTCCAGGAACTCCAGAATTTGATTTATTCATCAATCAAGCTCGTAGTGAAATTACGGTAAAAGCGGGACAAAAATGTACGGCTATTCGTAGAATGATTGTTCCAGAAAAGCTGATGGATGACGTTCAAATGGCATTGGGGAAATCATTGGATAAAGTTTCGATTGGAGATCCAAGGTTGAAAGAAGTTCGAATGGGAGCTTTGGTGAGTAAAGACCAAGTTGAGGTGTTGAAAGGACGCGTTACAGCATTATCCAAATCGGCCAAGATAGTGTATGGTGATTTAGAAAAAATTACGCTGATTGGTGCCGATGATAAAGGTGCTTTTGTAAGTCCAATTTTACTTCGTGAAGACCATCCGTTTACCAATTTAGCTGTTCACGAAACTGAAGCTTTTGGTCCGGTTTCAACCATAATGCCTTATAAAAACCTTGATGAAGCTATTGAATTGGCTCAAATGGGTAAAGGTTCCTTAGTGTCTTCAATAGTTACTAATTCGGATGTTATTGCTAAAGAATATGTTGTAAACGCAGCATCACATCACGGTAGAATTTTAGTGTTGAATCGCGAAAATGCCAAACAAAGTACGGGTCATGGTTCGCCATTGCCACAGTTAGTTCACGGTGGTCCGGGTCGTGCTGGAGGAGGAGAAGAAATGGGTGGTGTTCGAGGCATTACACATTATATGCAACGTTGTGCTATTCAAGGTTCGCCAACCACGTTGACTGAAATCACAGGAATTTATCAAGCGAATTCGGCTTATAAAGAAATCACTCAGCATCCGTTTCAATACCATTGGGAAGACATTCAACCCGGAATGTCATTGCGCACCCATAATAGAACAGTTACCGATACCGATATTATTAATTTTGCTAACATCACGTGGGATCATTTTTATGCTCATACTGATATTACTTCGCTTGACGGAAGTATTTTCAAGAAAAGAACCGCGCACGGTTACTTTATTTTAGCAGCAGCAGCAGGTTTGTTTGTGTATCCAAATAAAGGTCCAGTTGCGGCAAATTACGGATTGGAAGAATGTCGTTTCTTGCGACCAATTTACCACAATGATACCGTTTATGCGCGTTTGACGTGTAAACAAAAAGTAGATAGAGATGTGGCTTCAGCCGAACATCCAAGTGGCATCGTGAAATGGTTTGTGGAAGTTTTTGATACCAATGATGAGTTGGTTGCTGTAGCGACTATCTTAACAATGGTTCAGAAAAAACAAGAGGTTTTCGTAGAAATGACTGATGAAAAGATCACGGAAATTTTAAACAAATTAACGGAAGATGCTAAACCGCAATGGGGTATTTTGAAACCACAGCATTTGTTGGAACATTTGGAGGAAGGATACAAAATTCTTTCGGGAGCCATTCAAGATTTTGAGATTGCAACCCCTGAAAAGATTTTGGATAAAGTGCATAATTCGTTGTATAATTATGATAAATTTCCATTGGGTTCTTCTTTTCCTACTATGAAAAAAGGTGAATTGGAAGAGTTGGTTCATCCTGATTTTGCCACAGCCAAAGCGAAATTTTTAGAAGCAAGAGAACAATATAAAAC
>Ga0214164_1001313_pt1 | contig 14269 bp, 13 predicted proteins | sample TroBogepilimnion_13_FD_153003 | JGI IMG/M metagenome (GOLD analysis project Ga0214164, IMG submission 153003) | Freshwater microbial communities from Trout Bog Lake, WI - Practice 03JUN2009 epilimnion v4 | ecosystem: Environmental > Aquatic > Freshwater > Lake > Epilimnion/Euphotic zone ...
TAGAATGTCTAATTTTGTTTCCACAACTACAATTTTAAAATAACTATGAAAATATCAATCGGAAATGACCACGCAGGACCAGATTATAAAAAGGCTATAGTTGCTTTTTTAACATCAAAAGGACATGAAGTTATTAATCACGGAACAGATGCTTTTGACAGCGTAGATTATCCCGATTTTGGTCATCCTGTTGCAATAGATGTCGAATCTGCAAATGCTGACTTAGGAATAGTTATTTGTGGTTCTGGAAACGGAATAGCGATGACTGTTAATAAACATCAAGGTATTCGTGCAGCATTGTGTTGGACCAAAGAAATTTCGGCGCTTGCGCGCCAACACAACAATGCTAATGTAGTAAGTATTCCTGCACGATTTACTTCTATTCAACAAGCTGTTGAAATTGTCGAGACTTTTTTAAATACGGAGTTTGAGGGTGGAAGACACCAAAATAGAGTTAATAAAATAAATTGTTAGTATTTTGGGACATAATCATTCACATTCACACGTGCATCACCATCATCACGAAGTAAAAGGGAAAAATTTAGTTTTCTCTATTATACTGAACCTTACCATAACAATTGCACAATTGATAGGAGGAATAATATCAGGGAGTTTAGCCTTAATTTCGGATGCCTTACACAATTTTTCAGATGTACTTTCACTTGGATTTAGCTTAGTAGCTCATAATATCTCTCACAAAAAAGCCACTGAAGATCAAACATTTGGTTACAAAAGAGCCGAGTTAATTGCGGCTTTTGTAAATGCATTGGCTTTAATAGTAGTAGCATTATTTTTAATGTATGGAGCAATAGAACGTTTTTATAATGCTCATACCATAAAACCAGATTTAGTAATTTGGTTGTCCCTACTTGGAATTGTGGTTAATGGAAGTTCGGTTTTATTGTTACAAAAAGATGCTGCACATAACATTAATATGAAATCGGCTTATTTGCATTTATTAACCGACATGATGGCTTCGGTTGCCGTTTTAATTGGCGGATTATTGATGAAATATTTTGGTTGGAATTGGGTTGATAGTGTTCTTACTATTTTAATTGGAATATATCTTATTGTGGTTGGTTATGATTTATTGAAAACCTCAACTAAAATGTTGATGTTGTTTACTCCAGAAGACATAGATATTAAAGAGATTATCAAAGAAGTTCATCAATTACCGGGGACTGGAAATCTTCATCACATCCATGTTTGGCATCTTAATGATGATGAAGTGCATCTTGAAGCACATTTAGAATGTTCGGAAGATATAAAAATGAGTGAATTTGATGATTTACTTCATAAAATAGAGGCTGTTCTTTTAGAGAAATTCAATATTAATCATATTACTATTCAGCCAGAATTTAAGAAAGAAGATTCAAAAGAAACTATTGTTCAAGATTGATAAAACCAATTTCTGAACCAATTCAGCATAAAATGACCAACATAAATTTCATTCAAAGCCAAGTCAATGCGACCCCAAAAAGCATTAGTGCCACCTTACAATTACTTTCTGAAGATTGTACCATTCCATTTATTTCTAGGTATAGAAAAGATCAAACTGGGAATTTAGATGAAGTTGTAATTGAACAAATTGCCAAACTTTCTAAACAATATGATGAAATCGTAAAAAGAAAGGAAAGCATTCTTAAAACGATTGAAGAACAAGGTCAGCTTTCGCCGGAATTAAAAGCAAAAATTGAAAAAAGTTTTGATTTGCAGGAGATAGAAGATTTGTATTTGCCTTATAAAAAGAAGAAAAAGACAAAAGCCGACATAGCTCGTGAAAAAGGATTAGAACCTTTGGCGAAAATAATAATGGCACAAGGCAAAGAGGATATTGATTTCATTTCTTCAAACTATTTGAATAAAAATGTAATAAACGAAGACGAAGCTTTGCAAGGTGCTAGAGATATTGTTGCCGAATGGATAAATGAAAACATTTATATTCGAAAAAATCTTCGTCGTCTGTTTCAACGAAAAGCTATAATTACTACTAAAGTTTCTAAAACAAAAAAAGAGGAGGAGGGAGCTCAAAAATTTTCACAATATTTTGATTGGGCAGAGCCAATTTCTAAAGCGCCATCACATCGTTTGTTGGCTATGTTGCGGGCCGAAGCAGAAGGGTTTGTAAAATTGAATGTGGAAATTGAAAAAGAAGAAGCGCTCTATTTTATAGAAGAGAATGTTATTACTAATAGAAATTCAGACGCCAAACCTCATTTAGAATTAGCCATAAAAGACAGTTATAAAAGACTTTTAGAACCAGCGATTTCAAATGAAACTTTGCAAGAATTTAAAGCTAAAGCAGATCAAAAAGCGATTGAAGTTTTTGCTGGAAATTTAAGTCAATTATTGTTAGCACCACCTTTGGGAGAAAAACGAATTTTGGCCATTGATCCAGGATATCGGAGTGGTTGTAAAATTGTTTGTTTGGATGAAAAAGGTGATTTATTGTATAATGAAACGATTTATCCACATCAGCCACAAAACGAAACGGCTATGGCGATGAAGAAAATCAAATCGATGGTGAATGCTTATAATATTGAAGCTATTTCTATTGGTAATGGCACTGCTTCGAGAGAAACTGAATTTTTTATAAAGAAAATAGCTTTTGACAAAGCAGTGCAAGTGTTTGTGGTTTCAGAAGCAGGAGCATCGGTGTATTCGGCGAGTAAGATTGCCAGAGATGAATTTCCAAAATATGATGTTACGGTTAGAGGTTCGGTTTCTATAGGAAGACGCCTTTCTGATCCATTGGCAGAATTAGTGAAGATTGATGCTAAATCGATAGGAGTGGGGCAATACCAGCACGATGTGGATCAAACCAAATTGAAGGAAGAGTTGGACACTGTAGTGGTTCGATGTGTGAATTCTGTGGGAATAAATATCAACACCGCGAGTAAATCGTTGTTGAGTTATGTGAGTGGAATAGGAGAGAAGATGGCTGAAAACATTGTAGCTTATCGTTCGGAAAACGGCCCTTTTGAAGACAGAAAACAAATTAAAAAGGTACCTCGATTAGGTGAAAAAGCGTACCAGCAAGCAGCAGCCTTCGTTAGAATTCACAACGGAAAAAATCCTTTGGATAATTCGGCAGTGCATCCAGAAGCTTATGGAATTGTTGAGAAAATGGCAAAAGATTTGAAAATTTCTGTGAATGAATTGATTGCGAATAAGGAGAAAATAGCAGTAATACAACCTGAAAAATATATTAATGAAACCATTGGAATTCTTGGAATAAAAGACATTTTAAAAGAATTAGTAAAACCAGGATTAGATCCTAGAAAAGCCGCTAAAGTTTTTGAATTTGACCCGAATGTCAAATCAATTAAAGATGTAAGAACCGGGATGATTGTACCAGGAATAGTTAATAATATTACAGCCTTTGGCTGTTTTGTTGATATAGGCGTGAAAGAAAGTGGATTGGTGCATATATCACAATTGAAAGCCGGTTTTGTCTCGGATGTCAATGAAGTGGTGAAACTACATCAACATGTTCAAGTGAAAGTGGTTGAGGTAGATGAAGATAGAAAAAGAATTCAATTGACGATGATTTTATAAAAAACAAAAGCCCAAAATCAATTCCGAATTTGGGCTTTTAGTTTAATAGCTAAAAAATTATTCTTTAGTTTCTTCTTCTTTTTTAGTAACGGTAGGTTGTTCTTCTTGTTGGGCTGCTTTTTTAAATTCTTTAACACCAGAACCTAATCCTTTCATTAATTCTGGAATTTTTTTACCTCCAAAAAGCAATACAACAACAACAACGATGAGCATTACGTGCATAGGAGTAAGCTCTAAAAATATGGTTAAAAAGTTCATAGTTTCAATAATTTAAAATTATACTCTGCAAATGTAGAAAATATTTGAATAGAAGGGCAACTATTTAGCGTTAAAGAACGTTAAAAAGCCAAGTGTGATTTGGAAGTAATTTCTATATTTGTATAATAATCAAAGTTATGACAGAAAAACGCCTCAAAAAGCAATTGTTAAAGAAAAGACTCTTCACAAAAAACCGATTGGTTATCTTGAATGAAGATACTTTTGAAGAAATATTTTCTTTGAAATTGACTTTGATGAATGTGTTTGTGGTGGCAACAGTTGGAGCAATTTCGATTATTATTTTCACTACCTATATTATTGCTTTTACGCCTTTGCGTGAATATATCCCAGGGTATACTTCTACAAAATTGAAGAAAGATGCTACGGAATTGGCTTTAAAATCAGATTCGTTGGAGTTTGCTATTAAGAAAAACGAACTTTATTTAGAATCTATAAAAAAGGTTTTAAATGGTAATTTGCAATATGCTAAAGTAAATAAGGATTCTATTTTGGCTATAAAGGAAGATACTTTACCCAATTTACAACTCACAGCAACTAAAGCGGAACTAAAACTTCGAAAAGAGGTTACAGAGGAGGAAGAGAAGATAAAAGAGCGTGAAAAAACTTCAAAAAAGAAGCATAAATAATGTCTATAAAATCATTAGCCGCCAAAATATTTGCAAATTTCATTGACAAGAAAACTCAAAAATGGGCTTCCAATCCGGTTATTACGCAGCAGCAAGTTTTTGAAGATTTAATACGTCAAGCGGTAAACACGCAATTTGGAAAAGATCACAATTTTAGAGGAATTACAACTTTTGAAGATTTTCAAAACCACGTTCCAATTAGAGATTATGAGGCCCTAAAGCCCTATGTAGATAGAGTAATAAAAGGCGAAGAAAATATTCTTTGGATAGGAAAGCCCATTTATTTTGCTAAAACTTCGGGAACTACTTCAGGGGCTAAATACATTCCACTTACTAAAGAATCGATGCCGTATCATATTGAAGCCGCTCGAAATGCTATTTTAAATTATATCCATGAAACAGGTAAGGCTGATTTTGTGGATGGCAAAATGATTTTTTTGCAGGGAAGTCCGATTTTAGAAGAAAAGAATGGGATTCAACTCGGGCGCTTATCTGGAATTGTTGCGCATTTTGTTCCTCAATATTTACAAAAAAATAGGATGCCGAGTTGGGAAACGAATTGCATTGACGATTGGGATACTAAAGTCGATGCTATAGTTGCAGAAACAATCAATGAAGATATGGCTGTGATTTCGGGTATTCCATCTTGGGTACAAATGTATTTTGAAAAACTGCAACAAAAAGGAGGAAGACCTATAGGAGAAATTTTTAAGAATTTTAATTTATTTATTTACGGTGGGGTGAATTATGAGCCGTATCGTGCCAAATTTGAAAATCTAATAGGAAGAAAAGTAGATGCTATAGAATTGTTTCCTGCCTCTGAAGGGTTTTTTGCGTATCAAGATTCGCAAAAGGGAAAAGGAATGTTATTGTTATTGAATTCTGGGATTTTCTATGAATTTGTAAAAGCAGATGTTTTTTTTACAGAAAACCCCAAACGATATACTATTGGCGAAGTTGAATTGGATGTGAATTATGTTCTAATTATATCTACTAATTCAGGGCTTTGGGCTTACAATATTGGAGACACTGTTCAATTTACAAGTTTGAAGCCTTATCGTATTATCGTTTCGGGTAGAATTAAGCATTATATTTCAGCTTTTGGTGAACACGTTATTGGAAAAGAGGTGGAACATGCTTTGCAAGAAGCCATGGAAGATACAACTATCCGTGTAAATGAATTCACAGTTGCTCCACAAATTGCTCCACAAATAGGATTGCCTTACCATGAATGGTTTATTGAATTTGAAAATGAACCCAATAATTTAGAAGATTTTGCATTAATCATTGACAATGCAATGCGTAAACAGAATGTATATTACGATGATTTAATTGTTGGTAAAGTATTACGAAAATTGGTGATTACTAAAGTTTCTAAAAATGGATTTCAGGAATACATGAAATCCATAGGAAAATTGGGAGGGCAAAACAAGCTTCCAAGGCTGTCAAATGATAGGGAAATAGCGGAAAAACTAATTAATCTATAAATTTCTTACCTTTGCTCGTTAGAAAACAAAATTTAATGAAAGAAATTAAAAACATTTCGCGCTCTAGGGCGCAAGAATCGTCGGCAGCTATCGAACGATTGTACATTACCATGAGGCATTTATTTAACAGAGGTTTCTATAAACCTATGGGTGTTTCAGGAGACACTTTACGAGAAGCACTTCTCGAATTAAGACCGGAAATTTATGGAAGTATTGCAGAAGAAAAAGTAGAACTTAATGGATTGCTTTATGTTATTGAAAGGCTTCCAATAGGAATTGAAGAATGTCGATATATCAATTTAACTTCAGACGAAGGGTATTCAAAATCACATTTTAGAGCGATTATACCTCCAAAGAGAAAAAGAAATTGTTACCGAATTGATGAAGAACAGATGAATGTTGAGATTACTCGTGGGCGTTCTGATATTTATGATATTTTAACACATTTGACTTTTATTTTTATTGAATCACATAAAATTAAAAATAGAGTTTTGATTGATGAGGAAGGAAAAATTTCTCGTGATTGGCAGAAATTAGAACAAGCAGCATTACAACCCAAAAAACTTACTCAAATAGAAAAAGAAAAAGCCATTTCTCATGCTGCGAATGTGTTAGGAAGAACATTCGCTGAGGTTCTGGATATTTACGATTCTTTTGGAATTACTGAAAAGCCAGATAGGTTTCTTCATGTTATTTATTGGTTAGGAAAATTGGCCATTGAAGAAGTTATAGATAATAATAAACGAACCATTACTTTCAGTCCGATTTTAAGAGAAAGATTAGGACATCACATTCATGGTGAAATTTGGGCAACTAACATCAAGGAGGTTTTAAACGAAAATAATTTATTAGATAGACCAATTCATGTTATTAGTGCGAATATGCATTCTGTAATGAACTCTATTTTTGCAGCACATGTTCATAAAGGAAAGCTCAAAGACAAATCGGATTTCTTCGTGTATGAAGAGTTGAGTAAGCAAGGCGCTCACGATGTTAGAGATAAGGTCGAATCTTTCGCGTTGCAACATGGAATGATTTCGCTTCCCGACCAATCAGGAACTAATATTGATGTTCAAATTTTTGATACAGCTAAAATAGATTGGGCAAAATCAAGTTTTCCTAAAGCTAATATAAGTAAGGAAAAACCAGTAATAATTGTTATGGATTATGCGTTTGGAGAGCAAGCCTATGAAACTATAGATGAATTATTAAAGCCATTTAAAAAAGGAGCTAACACGCTTTTTTTAAATGTAGAATCTGTTTCAATCATGGGAAAAGCTGGTATACTTCAAGGAGGAAAAGGAGACATTATGATTCCGAATGCACATATTAATGAAGGAACAGCGGATAATTATTTTTTCAATAATGAATTAACAGCAAGCATGTTTGCTGGAAATGACATTCCTGTTTTTGCAGGACCTATGGTTACTGTTTTAGGAACATCATTACAAAACAAAGATCTTTTAAAGTTCTTCCACGAATCTACTTGGGGAGCTATTGGATTGGAAATGGAAGGAGCTTATTACCAAAAAGCAATTCAATCAGCTTCAAAAATTAGAAAAAGTATCCATCCAGATGTTAAGGTTAGATATGCCTATTATGCTTCAGACAATCCATTAAAAACAGGAAGCACTTTAGCTTCTGGAGGTTTAGGAACGACAGGAGTAAAGCCAACGTATTTAATTACAATCAAAATATTAGAACAAATTTTTAACGTAAAATAAAGTTTATGAGTTCAGAATCTCAAAATAACATTGACAATCAAGAGATTGATTTATCACAAATTTCAAAGAAAATAGGTGGTTTTTTTGAAGGAATTTCAAATAAAATATTCCGAGGAATACTATTTTTAAAGAGAAATATTCTAATAATTGGGATATTATTTATTCTTGGAGCAGGGCTTGGTTTTTATATGGATAAAAACGGAAAAAGTTATGATCATCAAATTATTGTCACTCCAAATTTTACCTCTACAGATTATTTGTATTCCAAAATAGATCTTATTAATTCTAAGATTAGTGAAGGCGACACTTTGTTTTTAAAAAATATAGTAGGGATAAAAGATTGTAAACATTTTCATGCTATTAAAATAGAACCCATAACCGACATTTATAGATTTATTGGAACAACTCCTGTAAATTTTGAATTCATTAAATTATTGGCAGAAAATGGAGACCTAAAAAAAATAGTTGATGATAAATTGACAAGTAGAAACTATAGTTTTCATAATATTTCTTTTTCTACTTCAAGAACAACAACCGAAGACAAGACTGTGAAACCTATTTTGAATTATCTGAATAATTCAGAGTATTATCAAAAAATACAAAAGGAGTATTTAAATAATATTAGAATAAAGATGAAAGAAAATGATTCCATTATTTCACAAATTAATGGAGTATTAAACAGTTTTTCAAAAACTTTAAATGGCTCTCAAAAAAGTGATAAATTGGTTTATTATAATGAAAACACACAATTGAATGACGTTATAAAAACTAAAAACGAATTGATTAAAGAACAAGGAGAGCATAGGTTAGAACTTGTTGGGAATGATAGAATAATCAAAGAAAGTAGTTCAACAATTAATATCAGAAATACTAAAGAACTAAACGGTAAAATGAAATTAGTGTTACCAGTTTTATTTATTTTTCTATTTATTTTATTAGGTTATTTCAAATCTTTTTATAAAAATCAGTTAGCAAAATCTAAAGCATAATTACTATGAAAGGAATTATTTTAGCAGGAGGTTCCGGCACACGATTGCACCCTCTTACATTAGCGGTTAGTAAGCAGTTAATGCCAATTTATGATAAACCAATGATTTATTATCCATTATCAACCTTAATGTGGGCAGGAATCAAAGAAATATTAATTATCTCAACGCCTCATGATTTACCTTTATTTCAACAACTTTTGGGAGACGGTAAAAAATTGGGATGTCGTTTTGAATATGCTGTTCAAGAACATCCTAATGGTCTTGCTGAGGCCTTTATTATTGGGAAAGAATTTGTAGGCAATGATAAGGTAGCTTTAATTTTGGGAGACAATATTTTTTATGGAACAGGTCTAGCTGAATTATTACAAGCCAATAATAATCCTGATGGAGGAGTTATTTATGCTTATCACGTGCACGACCCTGAACGATATGGTGTTGTTGATTTTGACACAAATGGAAAAGTTTTATCGATAGAAGAAAAACCAGAAAAGCCAAAATCAAATTATGCAGTACCAGGAATTTATTTCTATGATAATTCAGTAATAGAAATTGCGGCTAATATTGCCCCTAGTCATAGAGGTGAGTTAGAAATTACCGATGTAAATAAAGAATATCTAAACAGAGGAAACCTAAAAGTAAGCATCCTTGATAGAGGTACGGCTTGGTTAGATACAGGAACATTTCAATCATTAATGCAGGCAGGTCAATTTGTTCAAGTTATAGAAGAGCGTCAAGGTTTAAAAATTGGCGCTATTGAAGAAGCTGCCTATAAAATGGGTTTTATAGATGCTGAACAATTAAAAGCATTAGCAACACCATTACTTAAAAGTGGATATGGAGTTCATTTAATGAGTTTATTACAAGGATAAAATGATTTTTACAGAAACAAAACTAAAAGGCTGTTTTACAATAGAACCCAAAATAATTCGTGACGAGCGAGGTTATTTTATGGAAAGTTTTAATGAAAGGACTTTTGAAAAAGGAATTGGGCAAAATGTACATTTTGTTCAAGACAATCAATCTTTTTCTTCCAAAGGAGTCTTACGTGGATTGCATTATCAATGTGGAGAACATGCCCAAGCAAAATTAGTTCGTGTACTACAAGGGGAAGTGCTTGATATTGCTGTTGATATTCGTCCTAATTCTGAAACTTATGGTCAACATGTAGGCGTATTACTTTCAGCGGAAAAACAAAATCAATTTTTTGTGCCAAGAGGATTTGCCCATGGATTTTTAGTAGTAAGCGAAACAGCAACTTTTTTCTATAAGTGTGACAATTTTTACAATAAAGAAAGTGAAGGAGGCGTTATTTTCAATGATCCTGAATTGAATATCGATTGGCAATTTGAAATTGAAAATCTAATCATTTCAGAAAAAGATCAAATTCTTCCAACACTAACTAATGCTAAAAAAGTATGGTAGTATTAGTTACGGGTGCCAATGGTCAATTAGGACAAGCAATACAATCTATTTCTGAAAAATACGCAGAAGTAGATTTTGTTTTTTGTGATTCCTCCTTTTTGGATATCACTAATTTAATTAATGTTAACCAAGTTTTTAACCAAATTAAACCAGATTATTGTATTAATGCTGCCGCTTATACAGCGGTAGACAAAGCTGAAACAGAAACAGAAAAAGCGTATTTAATCAATGTAATAGGTGCTAAAAATTTAGCGGAAGCCTGTAAAATAAACAACACTATTTTACTGCACGTTTCTACAGATTTTGTTTTTGACGGCAGTATGACTTCCCTTCACGAGAAAAGTGGATACACAGAAGAAGATATTCCAAATCCAACGGGAGTTTATGGACAAACCAAATTAGAGGGAGAAAAAGCTATTCAAGAAACATTTGATTACTATTTCATCATAAGAACATCATGGGTTTATTCAAAATTTGCCAATAATTTTAAGAAAACGATGTTGCGCTTGGGTTCAGAAAAGGACAGTTTATCTGTAGTTAATGACCAAATTGGAACACCAACGAATGCTGTTGATTTAGCTGAAGCTATTATTGAAATAATACTTCATACAGAGTATAGTAGAAATGTTAGTTCTTCAGATTCTAACTTTGGGATTTGTAATTTCAGCAACGAAGGGCAATGTTCGTGGTATGATTTTGCCAATAAAATATTTGAAGAAAACAATATTACTATAGATTTAAAACCAATTCCGACAACAAGTTATCCGACACCTGCTAAAAGACCCGCTTTTAGCGTTTTGGATAAAACTAAAATTAAAAGAGTTTTTGGTTTGAAAATTAATAAATGGGAAGATAGTTTGCAAAAATAGATTTTGTAACATACCAACTAAAAAATAAAACCATTGAAAAAAAATATAATTCTTTTTGGATTATTACTTCTAAATTTCACAATTGCTTTTAGTCAAAAAGCAAGTAAAATTATTATTGAAAATTCTGACTTCTCAGATATAAATCAACATGAAATGCCAGATGCTTTATTGTTGACTGGAAATGTAAGATTTAATCATGACGGCGTTATCATGACCTGTAATAAAGCGTATTATTTTCAAAATGAAAATTATATTAAAGCTTTTGGAAATGTTGAAATGGTTCAGGGAGACACCTTACATTTAAATAGTAAATATGCTGAATATAATGGGAATCTCAAAAAAGCTTTTGCGTCTGGAAATGTGGTAATGCAATCGCCAGAATCAAGAATGACTACCGACACTATTTATTTTGATAGAAATTCACAAGAAGCTTATTTTAATTCTAATGCCACTATTGTTAATAAAAACAACACGTTAAAGAGTAAGAAAGGCAAGTATTATGTTAAAGAAAAAAAATACCAATTTTTAACTTCTGTGGTGTTAACCAATCCAGAATATATCATAAAATCAAATCATTTAGATTATTATACTAGTAATGGAGGCTCTTTTTTACGCGGGCCATCAACCATTACCGGGAAGGATAATTTTATCTATACTGAAAATGGATTCTATAACAGCAAAAAGAATACAGGTCATTTTTTACGAAAGTCTTACATAAAATATAAAGATCGATTAATTGAAGGAGATAGTTTGTATTATGATAGGAAAAGAGAGTTTGCATCGGGCACCAATAATGTAAAAATTACCGATTCAATAAATAAAGCAATTATCCGTGGTCATTATGGCGAAGTCTATAAAAATAAAGATTCCTTATTTATGACAAAACACGCCTCGGTTAGATACTTGATAGAAAAAGACTCTATGTTTATTCATGCCAAAAAGATAATTGTAACTGGTAAAGCTGGAGATCGAAAAGTGACAGGATTTAACAACGTTCGTTTTTATAAAACCGATTTAAGTGGTAAGTGTGATTCTATACACTCCGATCAAAAAGCGGCATTGACAAAACTTATTGGGAAACCAATACTTTGGAATTTTGAGAGCCAAATGACAGGAGACGTGATGCATTTAATAGGCAACAATACCACAGAAAAACTGGATTCACTAAAAATTCTCAACAATACCTTTATTATTTCAAAAGATACCATAGGGGCAGGATACAATCAAATAAAAGGACTGAACCTCTATGGAAAGTTCAAAGAAAACAAACTCTACGAAGCCGATGTTGTTAAAAACACAGAAGTGGTGTATTATATGCGAAATGACAAAAATGAATTAATAGGGATTAATAAAAATGTTAGCAGTCGTATCAATATGACTATGGATGACAAAAGTAAGGTTGATACCATTACTTTTTATGATGCTGTAGATGGAGACATTTATCCCGATAAAGATTTGCCAGAAAATGCCAGGAAATTAAGAGGATTTGTTTGGCGTGGCGATGAACGAATAAAAACTAAGGATGATATTTATCCTCCTGATGAGGTTGAATTGGATAAAAAAATAGTAGCAGAAAGCAACCAGAAATTTGAAGACGAAAAAATCAGTTTTCTAATATCAGAATTAAAAAACAATTCTAACACCACCGGAAATGAATTTAAGAGTAATTTAGAAACTTTTGAAAACACTAATAACAATATCAAAGTATCTGGATGGGCGTTTTTTCCGAACCAATCTCCTGATAAAACAAAAATAATACTACTTTTAATTAAAAATGGTGTAGCTACAAGATTACAGCTTCAAAAAGTGATTAGAAAAGACGTCACTTCTTATTTTAAATTAGATTACAATGTTGATAATTGTGGTTACAATGCTACCATCGAAAGTAAAGATTTTAAAAAAGGCACCTATCAATTGGGAATTCTTCTTATGAATGAGGAAACTAAAAAAGAGGCATTGATGGTAACGGATAAAATTGTAGTAAAGAAATAGATTTAGAGATAAGGATATCTATATTTTTATAAATCAGTAGTTAATGGTTTTTTCGAGATTAAAGGTTGAAATAAATTATGCAAAAAGAGGCAAATGAGTAATACAATTGACATATCTATTATAGTTCCTCTTTACAACGAAGAGTTAGTTTTCGAACAATTAATTCAACGACTTTCAGACGTAATTAATTCAACTAAATTTGCATGTGAAGTAATTTTAGTTAACGACGGAAGTAGTGATACCACTGCCAATTTAATAGAAGAACTTTGCATTAAAGACAGTCGATTTACTGGGATATTGTTATCTCGAAATCATGGGCATCAATTAGCGGTTAGTGCTGGGTTGGTCCATGTAAGAGGTAAAAAAGGAGCGATGATAATTGATGGTGATTTACAAGACCCACCAGAATTAGTAAATAAATTTTATGAATATCTAATTAATGGATATGATGTTATCTATGCGATTAGAAAAAACAGAAAAGAAAGTCTTCTTAAAAAAGCAGCCTATTCTATTTATTACAGATTACAGAAAAAAATCTCAAATTTTAATATTCCAATTGATAGTGGCGATTTCTCCATGTTAAGCAGAAGAGTTGTTGATACTATCAACAACATGCCTGAGCATAGCCGTTACCTTCGTGGTATGCGCGCCTGGGTTGGCTTCAAACAAATTGGGTACGAATACGACCGTGATGAACGTCAAGCCGGCGAAACCAAATACAGTTGGAAAAAATTATTTGAATTAGCTTTCAATGGCATTTTTAATTTCAGTGATTTTCCAGTAAAAATAATCACTAGATTGGGATTTATGACGGTGTTTTTTTCATTAATTTATTTTGTATACAATGTATATAGAAAAGTTGTTTATAATGACGTTCCACAAGGATTTACAGCAACCATATTAGCTATAATTTTATTCAGTGGGGTTCAGTTAATTTCCTTAGGATTAATTGGCGAATATGTATTGAGAATATATAATCAAGTTAGAAATAGACCACTTTTTGTGGTAGATAAAATAATTCAAGATGGGGTTGATAAAGATTAATTCTATCAAAAGCTTAAAACCACAAACATGAAAGACAAGTTTATTTTTGGAAAAGAATCTATTTTATATATACTTAGTTTTGTTATAGTAGTTATAGTTTATAATGTTATATATGGTTTAAATACTATAAACCCTACCAATATAAATTGGATAATGTCTGTTTACCATGATTGGGGACAACACTATCTTGGATGGGCTTATTATAGAAATGAGCCATGGTGTTTTCCTTTAGGAGAATTGAAAAATTTCTATTATCCTGTTGGGACAAATGTTGGTTTT
>Ga0214164_1001316_pt1 | contig 14254 bp, 9 predicted proteins | sample TroBogepilimnion_13_FD_153003 | JGI IMG/M metagenome (GOLD analysis project Ga0214164, IMG submission 153003) | Freshwater microbial communities from Trout Bog Lake, WI - Practice 03JUN2009 epilimnion v4 | ecosystem: Environmental > Aquatic > Freshwater > Lake > Epilimnion/Euphotic zone ...
GACAGCAATATATGCCGATGCCTCACCAGGCGGCTCCTGGAGCAGCACCAATCCAATGATAGCGCCGATATCCTTTGGTGGAGTAGCTACCGGAATTGGCGGAGGGCTTGATACCATTGTATATACATTACCTACGGGTTGCAGCATAACCCGTGCGCTTCCGGTTATTTCTGTACCGCTCTTTACCGGCCTGGATACAGTATGTGCATTCGGTGATACTGTTACTATAAGAGACAGCAACACTACCGGATTATATACAAGTTCACTGGTTACCGTAACCAATGAGCTAGGCGGCAACGGATTGGTGTATGGTCATTCAGCGGGTATCGCAACAATTACTTATACAGTGCCTGAAGGCTGCTACGTAACCGAAACATTAACCGTTTATCCGCTGCCAGGGCCCATTACCGGCAGCTACAATGTATGTGCAGGTGGCACTTCGCTTGTTACAGACCCCACCAGCGGCGGTGTATGGAGCATAAGCAACCACACAATAGCAAGTCTTGATTCATTCAGCGGCACTATGACAGGAATTGCTGCGGGCACCTTAATTGTGACCTATACTCTGCCAACCGGTTGCATCCGAGACACCTTTTTTACGGTCACTCCACCTCCATCTGCCATAACCGGCACATCTGGCATTTGCCTTTATGCCACTGAATTGCTTACAGATCCGGTAAGCGGAGGAACATGGTCAAGCAGTATTCCAGCAGTTGCAACAGTATCGGGCTCAGGTTTGCTTACCGGTGTATCTGCAGGTGTAACCACAATTACCTATTCAATTGGTTCAGGGTGCCTTACTACCAGGGCTATCACGGTCAATCCGCTTCCTTCAGAATTTGTGACAGTTGGCGGTGGTGGTTTCTGCGCAGGAGATTCAGGAACACATGTCTGGCTGAACGGTTCTCAGATTGGTGTAAACTATCAGCTGTATAACGGACTTACAACCGTCGGTACAACTATGACCGGCACAGGTATGATTCTTGATTTCGGGCTGCAGACCACGGCAGGTACTTATACTGTTTTGGCCGAAAACCCTTCCACAACATGCCATCTGGATATGTCGGGGTCAGCTGTAGTTAATGTACTGCCATTGCCCGCACCATTTACTTTAACCGGTGGTGGTATTTATTGTGCCGGGGGCTCAGGTGTACATATCGGCCTTTCAGGATCACAAACCGGCGTTAATTACCAGTTATATTTCGGAACAACACCGTTTGGATCTCCTTTTGCCGGAACCGGAAGTGCTATTGATTTTGGCCTGATTGCAATCGCTGGTACTTATAAAGTAATAGCCACCAACACAACAACTACCTGCGTTGGCAGCATGGCGGATACCGTAAATATAACTGTATCGCCAATAGTTAGTCCGGCGCTAACCCTTTCAACCCTTCATGATACCGTTTGCGCAGGGACCTTGGCAACCGTTTCTTCAAATGCTACCAATGGAGGCTCTGCTCCCGCTTATCAATGGAAACTAAATGGAGTGAATACCGGTACCGGCTTGCCTGTTTACACTTATGTGCCGTCGAACGGTGATCTGATAAGTGTATTACTCACAAGCAATGCAGCATGTGTTAATCCGGATACTGTCAGCAGTTCGCTAATATTCAATGTTGAACCAGTGCCATCACCTGTAGTGGTAATCTCTGCTTCCCCCGGAACGGCGATAGCGCCTGGTCAGACAGTTACTTTTACTGCCTCAGTAACAGGATCAGGAACTTATGCACTCTCCTACCAATGGCTAGTCAACGGTTCTGCGATTGCTGGAGCTAACGCTTCGACCTATACTAGCAGTTCGCTAAATAATGGTGATGTGGTAACATGCGATGTTACTGCCACCGGCCCTTGTGGTAGTCCGGCAGCAAATAGCTCCGTTACCATTACCGTAAACCGGACAGGTGTTGCAACAATAAATCAGGTATCGGATATTTTGGTAATACCCAACCCCAATAAAGGAGATTTCACTGTAAGGGGCAGCCTGATTAATACTACAGATCATGAAGTTGTTTTAATTCTTACCGACGTTCTAGGGCAGGAAATCTATAAAAACAAAGTGATAGCAATAAGCGGCAAACTGGATGTTACAATTTCAGCAGGTATAAATGTAGCTGATGGAACCTATTTGCTGAGTGTCTATTCTTCAGACGAAAACAAAGTATTCCATATTGTAATAGAAAAATAAAAGAAGGTTAGTGGTGATTGCAGAATGTGGGTAGCCATTTTGGCTGCCCACTTTTTTTTGAATAGTTTCTGATCAAATAAGACTTTCGGTTAATACCGAAAATATAATCAGTGACTCTGATGAAGGACACAATATTCAAAACACTAATAATCAAATTAATCATAGGATTATAAAGGGATAAAAACGGGTTTCTTATTTCCCGATTTATATTATTTTTGACAAATGCAAAACCTGAAAGCAAAAAACCATTCTTTATTTTTTAGATTTTTCCTATTCTGTCTCTTAATCACCTGTTTGGCTGCCTCTGTCCATACCCAAGCCACGCCAAGGCGAACAAGGGATACCGTGCATTTCAAACTCTCAGTGGCCGAGAAAAAGAACCTGGTGCTTTCAGACAGCGCACTTAATGAACTTGGTCTTGACAGCCTGCTGAACCTTGTTCAGAATGTTCACCTTACCCTCGATCAGATCAATAACTCTACCAGTACGGGCTTTGATATAAGCGACCTCGTAAAAAATTTCGGCGAAGTTGATTCCAATATCGAAAACATCAGTGAAAACCTGACACTATATAACCACATTCTGGACGTAAAGAACCTCCAGATGTTTGAAGTACTGCTTAACGATCTGCAGAACCAGATTACGGACTGGCGGTCTCTGCTGATGAAAGATAATAAGGAGCTGACTGATATGGGGGTTGAAATGACTAAATTTAAAAAAGATACAGTGTTAAGGTCATTACTTGCCGATTCCGCTTTCAAGGCTTTATACAGCCTCGAAATCGCAGATCTCCGGACCAAGTGGCGTGCAGCCAAAAAATCTATCAACGACAACCAGTCTGTTGTGAAGCAATGGCTCTCCATTACTACCAATGAATATTTTGAAACCATCGATCTGCAGAATAAACTGAAAGACCTGCTGCATAAAATCAGTATACAGTCGCTGGGTAAAGAATATGACTACCTCTGGAACATTCACAGCAAAACCTTGGGAGAAAGCGCTGAAGCCGATGAACTGGTAAAAAAATCATATCATGGCCAGACAAGGATACTGATGGATTATTTCAAAAGGCATATCCAATACCAATTATGGATGTTGCTTCTGGGCCTGGTTTTCGGGTTCTGGATATTCTTCAATTTCAGGAAGCTGCAGCAATACAAAAATGAAGATGTGCATGGCATACATTCCTTTATTTTCATTAAAAAGAATGCTTTTCTGGCTTCCCTTATTGTGCTCCTCAACCTGGCTCCGTTTTTCGATATCCACCCGCCTACTGCCTATGTCGAAATTACAGAGTTGCTGCTGGTTCTGGCTATAACAGTGGTGAACAGGAAGACGTGGCCCTCTACCCTCTTCTACTATTGGCTGGTCATAGCAGGCCTCTACATCTCATTCTCGCTTACAGGTATTTTCTTTACGCCTAATCTCAATTTCAGGTTGCTGCTGCTTGCTTTGAATATAATATCTGTAATCTTTGGTATTTACTGGCTGCTGAAACTGAGTAAACATACCCTACTGTTTTCAGGTATGATCAGAATTGTTTCAGTTATCTACATCGTTCTCAATCTTACGGCAATCTTTTGCAACCTGTTTGGCAGATTAAGCCTTGCCAAAATATTGAGTGTCACCTCCATTTATGGCCTTACACAAATCATCGGGCTTACTGTATTCATTCAGATAGTACTGGAAGCATTTCACCTGCAAACCATAGCCAACCATCTTAAAGGCGGGCTGTTTGCCAAACTTGATTTCCACCGGATCCAGAAACTGCTCAACCGGATACTGATGATCATTTCTATATGCGTATGGTCTATAGTGTTTTCTATAAGTCTTAATGTTTATAATGCAGCATTTGCGGCTGTTACAGAATTCCTGGGCAAGGAAAGAAAAATCGGCACTACTTCATTCCAATTGGGCAGTATATTATTGTTCATAATGATCCTGTATATATCCAACCTCCTGCAGCAGGGCGTAGGCTCATTGCTGGGCAAATCGGATAATAAATGGGATCCTGAACTGAAACGAAATGGCAGCAGACTTGCAATGACCAGGCTGGTACTTATTGCACTTGGCTTCCTTATTGCTGTTGCTGCTTCCGGTCTGCCTATTGATAAAATCACCATCGTACTTGGCGCATTGGGTGTTGGTATAGGCCTGGGCTTGCAGGGTATAGTCAACAACCTGGTTTCAGGTGTGATACTGATATTTGAACAGCCTTTCCGGATTGGTGATTACATTCAGCTAGGTGATAAAAAAGGAAGGGTACTCGATATCGGTATCCGTTCCAGCAAAATGGTAATGGAAGAAGGCGCCGAACTGATCATGCCCAATGGCGATCTGCTCTCAGGTATGGTGGTGAACTGGACCACCCGCAACGAAAATGTAAGGATTTCTATACCATTTAATGTGGAAGCTGGGCATACTCACGATGAGATTCAGCAGATAATACTCACCGAATTAAAAAACAATGAGCATGTGGTTTTCGAACCGGTACCGGAAATTCTGGTTTCCAGTCAGAGCGATAAAGTTTTAGGCCTGAACATACTTGTATGGATCAGTGACGTAAATAAAATGCAGACCATTAAGAGCGAAATACTGAAAGCTATTTTTAACTGCCTGGCGGCAAATGGAATAAAGATAGTGTAGACCAGTTGACAGTTTGGATTTTGCAGTTGACAGTTTGCAACTCAATGGCATTAACTTCTTAAGAATTATGATAGCTCTGAAAGAGCGAAAAATAATAGCCGGGAGTAAGGCCCCATGTACAAAAAACATCGACCACTAGCCAAGGGGGGAACACTGCAGGCATTCTTGATTTAACTTCATTGGTTCGTAACTATTATTTTTCGTCCAGCCTTTTAAGTATCTGGAGCACCAGTTCATTCTGGTTCTCCAGGTGCATAAGGATGGTTTCAATCTCCTGCTCTGCCTTTACATTCACTTCAAAATCAGCCTGGGCCCTGAATTCGGAATGGCGGCCCTGCAGGTTTTGCCCAACCATGATCAGCGGCATCAAAAATATCTGGATCATATTGGAGATAAACAGCCAAAGAACAAAGGCCGGATAAGGATCGAACTGCATGGATTTGGGTGCCAGCATATTCCAGCCCAGCCAGATCAACGTCCATATTAGTATGATAAAAAAGAAGCCCATGGTGCCCACTTTATCCGTAATCCATACAGCCAGCTTATCTGTCTTCGACAAGCTTTGTATCTGCGCATCATTAGGATTAAATACCGGCTTCCTGTCCTTTATTAATTCCTCTATTGTCTTTATTTTCCTGGTTGCCATTGTTTGGTTGCTGTATTCAATATAAAGATGATAAAAATTGGCCTAAATGCCAATATTTTATTTATTGCAGAAACTATTTTGCTCAGCTGATTGGATCGGAATTTACAGATTGTTTTGCAACCTCAATTGCTGAAATAAATGGTAGGGGCAGATTTCGACAACCGAATTCTAAACCCAGGAAAATTTATTTATATGCTCATGGTTACCTGGTATTCTTGTCATATGGCAAACATCTGAAACAAAAGATACGCCTCCAACATTGGTTGTACTCACTTCTGCTGCTACCTGTTTTTCATAAGTAACGCATTTGCCTTACTGAAATCAGCCTTCGCAGTTGCTGTATCTCCCAGCGCCTGGTAGGCATTTCCCCTGTTGGTAAAGGCATCAATATAATCAGGCTTAAGCTCTATGGCTTTGCTGTAGTTAATTATGGAATTGGTATAATCTTTCAGAGAGTCGTAAGCCATTCCACGGTCATACCAGGCTTCCGCAAAGCCGGGGTATAATTCTATGGCTTTGTCATAGTCGGGCATTGCACTCTTAAAGTTTTGAAGCCTGGTCTTTGCCAGCCCCCTGTTGCAGTATGCTTTGGCATAGTTGGGCCTTAATTCTATAGCTTTATCAAGGTCAGTTATTGCTTTGTCATAGGCTTTGGTCTGGATTTCAGCATAACCCCTGTTCATATATCCTATAGGGTCTTTAGGCGCAAACCAGATTGCCTGGGTGAAATCAATAAGTGCACTGTCGTATTCCTGCATATAACACCTGGCCATACCCCTGTTGCTATAAGCATCTGCATTACCCTGCTTCAGTTTCAGCGCCGCGGTATTATCTTCTACTGCTCCGGTAAAGTCACCCACTTCATACCTGTAAATGGCCCGTTTCAAATAGTCTTCCACACTGTTAGGGGCCATTTTTATCAGGAAGTTTTCATCGGTAATCCGGCTACGTAGCATCTTCAGCACTGATGTATCCGTAACCGGGTCCTGCGCAAAGAGTATAACAGGGACAAATAATAAAAGAAGGCATCCTGTAAACTTCATCATTACCTGAATAAAAATAAGCTGTTTCGACATCATGAGATATAGCAAAGGTACTTCTCACCGACGAATCATTGAATTTGCATCCTGTTAAGTGAAAGCTAAGATATTTTTGAATATATGGTTCTACTGGTGTATTTTTGAATTACCTAAATCAAAACGTATGAAACTATATAATAAGAAACGGTTCAATTTTATAGTTAAATCATTTTTATGGTCTGTAATTCTTTATTCAGCCCTCATGGTGGCATTCAACTGGGATGAGGTACACAACTCAGTAACCGGAAGGAATAACAGTACTGTTATCAGCCCCGATTTTCCGGGATCTATACTTACCGTAACTACTAACCCAACGCCTTCACCCAGTACCAGTGCCGGCCATTCGGGTATTCTGAAAAGCATTGTTGTAGTATTCCGCACTATAATAGGCATTTCCGGCAATTCCCGTTAAGTATCGAATCAATTGCACGGAAGTACTTGCTAAGTCAATCATTTTCGCTTCATTTATAAATGAGCCCAGGCCATACGCAGTGAACTGTTCCCTCCCTTTTTGTACTGTATCAGCGCTGCATATTCACCGGTTTTATCATCAAAATCCGCGCCCTCTATAAAGCTGCATTTATATTCATTTCTCTGGGGCTTACCGAATACATAATTCCTGATTAATTCTTTTTTACTGTTTATAGTGTAGTAAACGGCATTTGTATTCTCAAATGAATATACTGAATCGCAGGTTTTACCGGGGTTAAGGTTGAAATTCCTTTCAGCATCATTAAAAATCAGGAACGAATTTTTAGCTTGCGTGAATACATTCAATGAAATAAACTGCCGGTTGTAAACCTGCTCCGGAAGATCATCCAGCAGCATATGGTCGTGCCATTTTGCGGCCAGCTGACCGGAATAATAATAGTGCCGGTAACTCTTATAATACTGCGCTCTGGGTATAACCGCACCATATAGCTCTTTACCATCATCATCAAACCGGGTAATGGCAATATCGCCCAGCCAGGTTTCAAACAGCCTTGGCCTGGATCGTGATTCTATATTGGCATACCGGGTAAATGATTCTGACACCAATGTACTCAATCCGTATTCGTTGGTAGATAATGCAACAGCAGCGCCAAGAAAGATTTTATTGCTGTCTGTTTTTTCCTGCAGGTATTTATTGGCCATTTCATTCCTGATCGTATTTATAGTTGGCTCTAGATCATGGTCGTCCAGTTTCAGAAAAATATCAGCCATTACAGCTGCCGGCAGGCGATCCAGTCCATACATGACATAGGCGTCTTTATAGCTGAACAACAGAAGGTTAATAGCATTGGAAAAGTCGTTGTGGGTTAGAAAGGAGTGGTAAGGATAAATATCCGGGGTTGCATCTACCTCTTTAGTCTTTATCGGGCTTCCATCTTCAGGTATAAAATAAATGGATAAAATATGCCTGAATCGGCTTGGAGTCGGGTCGAATTCATCATAATTCTCACTTTGAGGGTCATCGTATCTGTTTCCCCTGGCAGGTGGGGTGAGATACAGATTGTCACTGGTAGTTTGCGATGCATTGGGAACAGTGGGGCCGGCGAAAGAACCTGCGGGGCCATAAGCATTGCCATGGCTTATAGTGCCGTTCTGTAATAGCTTAGATAATGCCAGCGACACCACTACACCGCAGTCCAGGAAATCGGCCCCGGTAATATCCAGGTAATCAAAGCGGGAGCGGTCCACATCCAGGTGCACTGTTCTTTCCACTTCATGGCTGCTGCTGAAGTATTCCACATTAAGATCTGCCTTTCTCCTGAAGTTCTCTACCATAGCGTACAGAACAGCATACTTACCTTTGAGCTTGTTATTCATCACATAGAATCGTATCCGCTTCTCATTACTTTTCGATTCCGCCAAAACAGTTTCATCTGTCAGTTGGCCATTTGTGCCACTGAACCTCAGGCGTACCAGCCTGTGTCTGCCAATTATATTCTGCTGGTCGAAAAACAATACTGCCTCTCCCCCGGCTTCAAACAAACCTTTGAATTGGGCATCCTGTATCAGGTATATATCCAGGTAATGGCACCACTCCTGCTGGCTCGCAATTTCTTTCCGCGCCGGGTCAAAAACCTTAACTGTTATCGCTTTTGAAGGTTCGAAATGAAAAAGCAGGGTGTTGCCATTGCTCAACTGCAATACTTTGTTTACCCCTGCCAGCTTCAGGTCCAGGGGTTTGCTGAGCTCATAATTATTGTTCTGTGCCTGGCTTACTGATACCGCAAGGAACAGAAGGAATATTGTAAATACAGCATCCACTTTTTTCATAGTTGAACAGATTTAACTGATCCTTGTTTAAACCAAGGGTATACACTTCACCAATTATTTCAGCTTACTCCAGGCCATTCTCACCGATACACTCTCTCCTTTTTTGTATTGTATCAATGCAGCATATTCGCAGGTACGTTCATTAAAATACTCTGCATCAGTAAATACGCATTTAAACTCATTTTTTGCCGGCGCATCGAAGAGATAGTTTTTGGTCACTTCCTTTTTACTGTTTATTTTATAATAAAACGCATTGGTGTTTTCATAGTCGTTGATTATATAACCCGGGTCTTTCAGTGAATTATTTAAGTTATGATCATAGTCATTATATACTATAAATAAATCTTTGCCATAGGAATACGGCCTTATAGCTGTGAAATGATAGCTATAGCTGGCTCTGGGCATCAGGCTGTAATGCTGGCCGCAAGGCAGCACGGTTCCCCATAGTTCCTTTCCATCATCGTCCGTCTGAGTTATGCCGGCACGCATGATTGAATTAGAAGTATCATAGCGCGAAACACTATTCAGGTCATTGTGGTTAATTGCGGCTTCACTGAAAATCGTTGTTAATCCGTTTTCATTGGTTACCATTTTTATTGGTATTCCTGCAAAATATTCAAGGGTGTCTGTTTCAGATTTCAGGCGGGTATTGGCCATATTGTTTTTAAACTGCTGAAGTGCCGTTGACAAATTACCCTCATCCATTTTAAAAAAAAGCGTACTTGTTATTTCTGCCCTCATAGAATTAGGACTATACAAATAGGAAATGAGGTGAGAATTATACAACAGGAAATTGAGCGTTCTGGCAAATGAATTATAAGTATAAAAGCCAAATCTCGGATAAACCTCTTCCGTAACATTTATCAAATTTGTCATGGGTTTTGAGCTATCTTTCGGTATGTAGAAAAATCTCAAAAAATGATCATAAACCGCACTACCTTCTGTAAGCGGGGCATCGCGGGGAGAAATCGAATATACTTTAGTTTTATCCAATTCCAGAGTAACTAAAACTCCATTTGGCTGAGCATCTGCACACAGGATTTTCAGATAATCATATTTTTTTCTATCCACTTCAAGTTGAACCTCTTTAATAGCAGTATGTGTATTATCGAAATAAACAACATAAATGTCGCTTGACCGGGGATGACTTATATCGGTACTGAACAAAATTGCATAATTCTCTTCATCCTTATATTTAATCACATAAAACTCCATCCGTTTGTTGGCGCTCCTCGATTCTGCAATCATTTTTTCTTCAATAAGCCGTCCACTTGCAGCATCATACCTGAGCCGTATAAGGCAATGTTTTGAATTGATTTCTTGATCAATAAAAAGTACCGCTTCGCCATTAATTTCAAAAACACCTTTTATGACAGGAGGATTAGTACTAAAACTATACAGCACATTATATTTTTCTCCTTTGCCGGTTTTTTCTTTCCTTGCGGAGTCGAAAACTTTAACTTCAATCATATGAGAAGGCTCAAAATGAAACAATATAGTATTACCATTGTTCATATACAAAACCCTATTCCACCCCTTCAGACCTATATCTAACGGTTTGCTTATCTGAGATTTCTGATCCTGTGCAAAGGCAGAAAAAGCTATAAATAAAAATGAAATTGTAATTAGTGGCTTCATAACAGAGATTAAAATCAAATCAATAAATTATCATCAATATGGTTCTGCAATCTTTATATAGACGCAAAATCCCTGCATCATCTTGGGTATACTGAAAAATAATTTAGCCTGATTCCTCAGAAAGTTGAAATAGCCAAACTTAATCCAGCCATGCCCAGGCCATACGCAAAGTGATTGTTTCCCCTTTTTTGCTACGAACCAGGGCCGCATACATACCTGTCTTTTCTATAAAATCAGCGCCTTCTGTAAAACAACTAATAAATTCACCTGCCGCCGGCTCGCCAAACAAATGCTTTTTTGATATTTCTTTCTTCCGGTCCATTTTAAAATAACAGGCATTTGTACTTTCATAACTATAAACGGTATCACCGGGATTTTTGATTGTGTTATTGAAATTACTGTTGTAATCATTAAATAGCATATAGAAATTCCGGTTCCTGCTGTAAGTATTCACTGTGAAAAACTGTCTGTTATATACTTCATCAGGAAGGTCATCGAAAATTCTCTGAGATTGGTTTTTCTGAGGTAAAAGATTTATATTGTAAAAAGTATGATGACTATAATAGCAATGCATTTTCGGCAAAACGATTCCCCATATTTCTTTACCATCATCATCATATTGGGTAATTGCAAGATCGCCCAGGTAACTGTCCATCATGCCCATGTTGGAACTGGTGGTATTATTCAGCCTGTTCGGTAACATGCTTGTGTAAGAAGGATTGACATCCTTCCACATTGAATAGGATTCCTGTATCATTGTTGTCAATCCATTGTCATTAGTTGATGCAAACAAAGGGATTCCCAGGAAATTGGAACCTGTATCAATATTTCTATGCAGATAATCATTGACCATTGAATTTTTCAACCACGAAGAACTTATCCTGAGGTCACCGGCATCAAATTTCAAAAAAAGATTACTGACTTTGGCTGCAGGTTGCCATTCTAAACCGTTCCGGTAACGTATTGGTTTGTAGCTCAGCATAAAAATATTATAGGCATTTGCAAAAGGATTGTAGGTGTATTCGGTTGATGCCGGTATTACCGTAGTTGAGAGATCTATTATTTGGGTTCCTGTCGCATTACCGCGGTCTTTTGAAACAAATAAAGCCTGAAAATAGCTGTGAATAATTTCAGTAGTAACATTGCCCATTGTATTAAAAGTACCGTTTGTCTCCCTGAAAGTCATCCCCAGTGTTATACAAATTTCGTTATTCCTTTCCTGCGCCCCTACTACATAGAGGTCATCATAGGTTTTACGGTCTACCTCAACAGGCAGGTCTTTTACCTGTTCATGCTTATTGCCATAAAAAACCACATGAAGATCGCATTTTTTAAATGAATTATTATCTGTACAATAAACGATGGAATATTCTTCTTTATCCTTCGAATGAACTACTATAAAATCGGTAGGCGTAATCATTGCAGGTGATGTGGCTATCATTTTTTCTTCTGTCATGGCACCATCCGTTCCGCTGAAGCGCAACCTTATCAGGCAATGCTTACTCTGAAGTTCCTGGTTCATAAACAATACCGCTTCATTGTTGATTTCAAACAATCCCTGAAATACAGTTTCCTTGAGTTTATTTATATCAAACACATTGCACGGATAACTCTTTGCAGCGATCTGCTTGTGCAGGCTATCGAAAACATATAATACAACTGGTTTCGTGTTTTCGAAATGTAATAAAAGTGTATTTCCATTTTTCATACACAGTACCTTATTCCAACCAGTTTCTTTGATATCCACCGGTTCGCTAAATGCAAATTTCGTATCCTGTCCATTAGTATTCAGGGTTATTGTTGCCAGGAGTAAGGATATATAGAGAAGGAGTTTCATCATTTACCTTTTTATACAGTTTATAATCTTACAACAATATACACATTCCCCCAGACATTTTAGGATGATTTATAAAAATAAAAAAGCCTGCGGCTTACCGCAGGCAGGTTTATGGGGAAATATCAATAATTATTTATGCTACCTCGCCAACCAGGCACAGGTGTTCAGAACTAACCATCTGCAGTGCCAGGCTTTTAATGGATGGATATACCAGCTCATAAACGCCTTTTTTACTTGGGGGCACATCTGCTTCCTGCATTGCCACAATATATATAATAGACTCTGGTATATCTAATACCATACAAACCTTGGTTATTGTCCTCTGGCTTGGCCTTTTCACACCAGTTTCAATCTGGGATAATGAGGTTTGGGAAAGGTCACATTTTTCTGCCAGTTCATACTGAGTGATAGATAATTTCTTCCTGATCGACTTGATAGCTAAACCTATGTTCATTGTTGGGTGTTTTTAGTATGTTTCAGATAATTTGCCTTTTGTTTTATTAAACTTCTGATTATTATTCTGCCTTCCTGTATAATAAGACGGGTATAAACACAAAAACGTTTGGTAAAAAAACAAATTTTCATTTTACTAAAATAACAACACTCATCATTTGCGTGTTACTGTTACCTTTGAACCGTGGCAAACAGTTTTTCAAAACAGGTGATTTTCAATAAGAAACCACTGCTGGCAGTGATAGTACCGCAGTTGCATCCTGATGGCATGCACTATGAAATTAATATTAAAGGCTATCCCCGTTTTTATATGTCATGGTCGGCTTTGGGGCGATTCGATATTATCAATGAAGAAGGTATTACAGTGCCTTATGAACTGGTGCTCGAGGTTAGCGATGTTATTGAGAAGCAGAAGAGGCGATGAAATCAATCGCTCAATGAACTCTTTTCAGGCTTATAACCGCTTGGTCTCCTTTTTTATTATATGCCAGTATACTATACGTGATTTTCCCATCAGTAAGCATGATGCTTGCAGTATTCGGTGGTTCTGATCCTTCATTGTCGGCAATCAGCGTAATGGTGTTTATTTTATCGGTTGAAAGCGGCAAGCGCAGCTGCTTTTTCTTCTTCATCAGTATCTGTCCTATAAGGCATGTTTTGTTGTTAAAGAGCAGCGTAATCCGGTCGCCATCTTCTGTACCGCCATCCCAAACATCTATTATTACCGAATCACCGTGCCATTCATACGTTTTATTCACTCCCTTTGTAATCGTTATCTGGTCAGCAATTTTTTCTTTTAATACAGGCTTTACGTCTTCCTTCACAGCAATCTGGGTTTTTGTTTTTTTCTTCATGGTAATCACTGTGTCATATGAATCGTGATAACTGAGCAGGTTCTGTAGTTCAGCATCCTTGCCGAAGGTTACAACACCCGCTGTACATAATGTTTTATCGGCTTCCTTACTGACTATAGGCCCGCTGAGTACATTACCTTTACCACCCTGCACATATTCCAGGCTGGCATCTATCAGGCACATATAGGCTTTGGTGTGAAACCCGCCCGAATAAACAATACCTGTTTCTATGAAATGTAAGGTCCTGCTTTTCCTGTCCAGTGTTCCGGTCACTTTTGCTTTGGTATCATTGGGTTCTTTGTAAGTAATAGAGTACCCGCTGATCTTGCCTTCCGATTCGTTAAGTACCAGTTTGTAAGGAAACGATTCTCCTGTGCCCACATCCAGAGTTCCGGTCAGTGTAATGTTATTTACCTGTGCTAATGTTATTACCGACAGCAGCAGGCAGATAGCAGTAAAGAAATATCTTCTGAAGATGATCTCCGACATTGAAAATTCGTGTTTTTTAAATCGTTTTTTATGCAAAATACCCGGCATCATTTTCTGAATAAATATCAGAAATAATGCCGGGCAAAATAAATCTATTGATATACAAACCGGAAATACAATTTTACTGCTCAATAATCATATGGAATACCTGGCTGGCATCATCTG
>Ga0214164_1001317_pt1 | contig 14245 bp, 22 predicted proteins | sample TroBogepilimnion_13_FD_153003 | JGI IMG/M metagenome (GOLD analysis project Ga0214164, IMG submission 153003) | Freshwater microbial communities from Trout Bog Lake, WI - Practice 03JUN2009 epilimnion v4 | ecosystem: Environmental > Aquatic > Freshwater > Lake > Epilimnion/Euphotic zone ...
GCCAATTGCCTGCAAGGCCGCCGTGTCAATGGCAACAGGATCGTACATGGTCGGATTGCTTGCCTGAAGCTGCTTCAGGGCCATGACCTTCATGATGCGCTGCAGGTGCGAAGCCGTATTGGGGTCGGCCTGCGGCGTGATCTCGTAGTTATGAATAGCCTGCAGGAAGGTCTGCTCGTCCCACTGCCTTGCGGGCTTCTTGTTCCGCTGCCAGAAGCTGTCCGGGTGATCCCGGAAGCACTGCACCAAAAGCCGGAACTCCTCGGCCTGCGCCGAGTGCATGCGTTTGTGGACCGAGTTCAAAATCTTCTGCTGCTGCTCGATCATAGCCAGAGTGGTCCCCACCGGGGCGTCCGCCCGACCCTCGGCCACGGGTTGCTCAGATGTTCCGCCAACTCTCATGCCGGTCTGGCTGATGTTTTCCACCAGCGCCATAAGGGCCTGATCCGGGCCCTTATAGGGCAAAGCCATGATGGCCTGACTTATCGGAAGCCCGCCCGTCTTAACAAGCGCACCACCTCCCGGCGGTACCCGGAAAATATTCGTGTTTTGTCGCGCCCCCGTGTCCGCCATGAGAAAGCCCGGGAAGTTGGCGTACATGCCAGCGTCCAGCAATTCGCGCCATGCAGCGGTAACGGCATTGGTGGTGTTCCCCAAAATGTGAAGCAGGCCGATGTCATAGAACCCTAGGCCGGGGATGTAAGTGTACTTGACGAAGTTACTCTTGGCTTCGGGCAGCTCCTGATCGTCCTCGTCGTAATTGCGGACAACGGACAAAATCTTCTTGGAGCTGACGTCGATGGTCACACGGTACGGGATTTCGAGACCGGTTTCCTTGCCACGCAGCTTGTGCTCGTAGCCCTTGATGTCCAGCTCGCAGTAAACCTCGTAGATTTCCCGGTCCCGGTCCTCGGGGTTGCTGCTCTCCGGCTGGATGCCCTGTTGGGACTTCTCTTCCCGCTGCAAGCTATCAAGACTGGGCATATTGGGCGTGGAAAGGTCCACATCCCGGTAAACACCCAGTATCTGCAGCCGCTTCACCGTGGACGGGCGAAGCATAGAACGGTGCGTGATGCGCTTGGCGTTCTTCAGGTCAGTGGCCGAGCTGTTCACGATCAAGTCGTCGGCGTCGATGGTCTCAGAGACCGGGCGATTGCGTAGCGGGCAGAAGTAAACCTTCTTAAACGCCGTGCCGCCGAAGCCCAACATTAACAGCATCCTGTCCGTGTCGGGGTAGTATTCGCTTGCTGTGACCGTCAGGAAGTGGTTCAGGTCGCGCTCCAAAGCATTGGCGAGCTGGTCTTCCTGCAGGGAGGCGTTGTTGTCGTCGTTCCTGATCTTGACCGGACCATCGACCGGTAGCATTTCAGCACGGGCGTTGGCTTGGAACCGCAGCACCGCTTCAAGCAAAAGCGGATGCCGGACGCGGCTCATACCCTCGACCGGTGCACCGTCAGAGGAGGAACCCAGACCGGGAACCTCAACCTTCAGGCCCATGAGCTTCAGGCCGTTGGTGCGGTCCTCGATCCAGTCCTTGCGGCTTTCCAGATCATCCCCGATGCCGCGCGTGAGATCGCCGGAAATGCGGTCAAGCTCAGCCTCTTCGATGTCTTCGACAAGGTTGTCGAACCAATCTGCGGGCCCGCGCTCCTCATCTTCACCGAGAGACTTGCCATCAAGGCTGATGGTGATAGAGCCATCATCATGCTCAATCTCAAGAATCTTGCCGTCGTCATTTTCCTTGGGCTTGTCGGGACCACCCTCGATGATCTCAACAGCTACAGGTTCATCATCACCAATTTCTGGTGCTGGCTGGCGTATAGAAGGGCTCAAGCCCGGCGTGAGCGGCATGGGTTACCTTTAAATGCGAGTAACCGAACATACCACCAATGCTGCTTGCTCACTAGTATAACGGCTTCAAGTCATTGCCCGTGTGCGTCATCGCGGACTTTACTTCCGCCGCCCACTCAGGTGAACGAACCAATAACCCTGCATCACGCAGATGCCTGATCGCCATCGAGACCGTATCGACAAGGTCATCGTGCTTACCGCGCGGGAACTGACTGACCTGCGTGATTAGTTTGTCCGCCCAGTCTCGGTCGGGGGCGTAGATCATGCCCTCGGCAAACAAATGGGAAACCGAATGCAAGCGGGCCAGTTTGTCTTGCCCCTTGGGATCAACAAGCTGCACCGCAAAACTCTCATGGCTATAAAGCCTGCGGACCTCCTGAGCCACGCTAATACCGGACCCTTTGTTCTCAATGAGCAGCTTGTCCACCTTGTAGGTCTTGCAGGTCTCGGACACTTTCTTGATCAGGTCGTGCAGTTCCAGCCGCTCGGCCCACGCCATCATGCACATGACCTTGGGGATGGTGTTTTCGTCCCCGCCAACCTTGATCTGGAACCGCTGCTCTAGGGCCTTATCAAACAGGACCGTCTGCTCGCTCTGGTCTATGAGGCCGCTTTCCCGGTTGACGTACTTGGTGGCCGCGACAGTATTGGACCCCGAAAAGATACCCCAGACCGTCAGGGCGGAATAGTCGTTTTCGGTCTTGGTCGTGTAAGCCGAGTCCAGAGAGGCAATGATATATTCCACCGGGGGATAGTTATCGCTAGGCCAGAGCTGCCACCAGTCCCGCTTGATAACACCGCCGCCTTTGGGCTCAGGCCGCTGCTGGAGCTGACCAGCCGCCGCCCACGGGCCAAGCGTCTTCTCTAGCGTCCTAACTTCGGTCTCCCCAAACCTGTCGGGCCAGAGCAGCTCGCCTTCTTCCTTGCGGGGGTCTTCCCAGCCAATCACCGTGGTAAAGCTGCGGTCCCGCTCGAACTTCATGGGCAGGCACAAATGCGTCCAGTCTCCCACCTGCTTTTCAAGGATATGTCCGGTCAGGTCATTCTCGGCCAGACGCTGCTGGATAATTACGAACGCGCCAGTCTTAAGGTCGTTGAGCCGGGTGGACATGGCATTGTCGAACCACTCGATGGTGCTTTCGATTACCGCTTCGCTGGTAGCGTCCTGAGCCCCGTTAGGGTCGTCGATGATGCCAACGTTCATACCCTCCCCAGTCAGGGCCGACCCTACCGAAGTGCTGAGGCGACTGCCGCCGTGGTCATTGTCGAAGCGACTTTTGACGTTTTGGTCTGATGCCAGCTTGAACCTGTCACCCCACAGCTCCTGATACCAAGGACTGTCGATCAGGCGTCGGCATTTCACACTGTCGCGCACGGATAATTGGCTGGCATACGAGGCGGTCAGGAACTGGACGCCGGGCCCAGATGTCGGACTCTTAAACCGCTGCGCCCAGACCCACGCCGGGAACGCCACGGAGCAGATGGTGCTCTTTCCCATGCGTGGTGGGATGTTCACTATCAGGCGTCGGATTTCGCCGTCACAGATCGCCTCCAAATGCTCGGCCACAGCCTCGATGGGCCAGCCGTCACGGAACGGGCTGGGGTCCACCCACTTCCACGCCCGGCGTAGGAACTCGTACAAGCTGCCCTCGCATCTGTAACGGGCGGCTTCCTTGCGGGTGCCGGATATGTCGATGTCGTGCAAATCCTGAATATTCATGCTCGCTCCTAGGTGCAGCCCGCCGCCGGAGGAGCAGCAACGACGGCAGGCTGCCGCCGAGCTATAGCTTGCGCCACAGCCCGACGACAGTCCGTACCATAGGAAGCGCGTCGTCGCTAGTTGACGCTAGGAGCGCCGCTTTGAACGGTGAGAGCGGCTTTGGCTTTGAGTCCACGGGCATAATGGGCTCCGCAGTTGCAGGCTTGGCTGCAGTACATGGAGTCACCGTGGCGGTTAGTTCCGGGGCCGCAGCGGAAGCGGCGGTTGCAGTGCTTGCAGTTGTTAAAGTGTGGCCGCGACGTTGCTTTCTTTTTCGGGGCTTCTTTCTCGGGCTGAAGCATCACCTTTGGATCAGCAGATTTGCGGGACTTCTTGCCGGGCTGCTCACGCAGAGTCGTGCCCAAGGCCTTAGCAATTTCTGCGAGAGCTGCTTTGAGGGCTGCATTTTCTTTCTTGATGGCCTCTGCCTCGTTGAGACTATCAAGTATGTGTTTGATACTGCTCATGATTACCTTCCTCTGTTGCGGCAGTGTTGGAAGGTCGAATGTGTTGAGACGACATTAGAGAAATGCTAACGTATCTATGTCTGTCTACTAACCTAGACGGCCTTGCTGGTGAGCGCCAACTCGACCAAGCAATCTAAAATAACGCTTTGCAGCGTTTAACTCAAGCCCCGTTGGTTTAATTACCAGCGGGGCTTTTGATTTAATTTGTCGGCAAATGATTTCAGGGAATTTCCGGGAACTTTATGCTCGTCAATTTGTTATTGCCGCCAAATTCGAGCATTGCACCATCCAGAGCAACGCGGACAAATTCTGTCATTCTGTCGGTCTTGATAAACTGTTGAATTTCTCGGTCAGCCTTAAAACTAACCCGCCTGACGATTTCTACAGATACCCTAAATTCTACAGCTATTTCTTTGTAACTCTTACCCTGTTTGCATGCCCGCCATATAGCGGCATCGCGTAAATCCCGCGCTTTCTGCTCCTGTTGCTTTAAAGCTTTTTGTTGAAGCAGGTATTCATTATACCGCTGCCCAACCCTGTCAGATTCTTCTTTCCGCTTGATCCTTTTGTCGAACCCGGCGCAGGACATAAAAAGCATGTGCAGGATGTCATCAAGCTTCACTACCGATCTAGCCTCTTCAACCGGGGTGAGCATGCCCTGCCTTGCGTTCACAAACTTCTGAATGGCCGGAACAAAAATAGCCTGCATTTCCTCTAGGGTCATTGTTGATCCTTAGTGAAGTTTGGCATCAAATCTCCGTAGTGTTCGCGCACCCACTTTAGGGTGACGCCCTGAGCCCTAGCAGCTCGGTCTTCGGCCTCGGTCCGAGACAGGCCGCCGTCATATTCCATGATCGCCGCCCGTTCCTCGAACAGGTAAAAGTCAAATTGTTTCACGTGAAACATTTACGGCGGGGTTTAATTCGTGGAACTCCGCCATCGGTATCTCGACCATTTCCTCAATGTCCGAAGGATCGCCACGGTCTTGCCTACCGCCAGTGACGATACCGTAGGGCCGTGGCAGCACAGAAGTCAGCATTAGCTTCATGACGCCATCCACCGGCCACCGGACCACCAGACAGCCCGGGATGCCTGTCCGCCGGGAGAACTCCAGCATCCGCCGCCACTTCTGAAGGCTGATCCTGTATGTCGCGTAGGAGGCGTTCCGGCACTTGATCTCAGCATAACCCCACAGGACGCCGTGCTTCGTGTAGAAGGCACAGTCATAGGGGTGGAGCGGCTCCAGCTTCTCCGCACGGGATTCCCAGCGAGCGGCCAGACAATTTCTGACCTCATACTCGTTGGTCAAGTCTGCGGCGGTCTCGTAGATCGGCCTCACTCCCCACCCTCGTCCAACTGGGTCAGGATGCCTTCCAAAGCCTCTAGGTCTTCAGGCGAGAGCTTTGTGACGTCCAATATCTTCTTGGTCTCAGTCTGGATTGGGCCGCCGTTTGGGCCGCTGTGCTCAACCTTCTGGGTGTCATGGTTCCAGCCGGACGCAGATTTGCTGCGGTTGCGCAGTCCGAACTGGATCAGGGCGCTATTACCGCCCCCGGAGGCATGCTCTAGGAGCTTTGCCTCCCACCAAGCCGATGATTTTACACGACCCCTCTCCACGGCCTGCGAAAAGTCATCATGGACCTTGAGCCAACCCCAGACTGTTCTGGGGCCGATAGCCTCTTTTATTGCAGCAGATTCAAGGGAGTAGCCCTGAGCCATCCACTCCTCGATCTTAGGATTGATGGATGGGTCATAGAGGGTTGGCCTGCCCATGACGGGCTTGTCAGCGGGCTTGTCAGGCTGCGGTTTCTTCTTCGGCATGGAATGTCTCTGGTTTCCAGAATGTCGGAGCCAACTCTAGCAGATTTGGGAACAACTTGTAAAAGCTCATGAGGATGATGGCGGACCCAGCAATGTCTAGGTCTCCCTGTTCCCACTTGCGGATTGTTCTTGAGGCCCGGACGCCTAGGAGACGAGCCATCTCGTTTTGAGACATGCCGAGCTCGTAGCGCAGGGCTTTAAACTCCTTGGGGGTCACAGTGTGTCTCCCGTAACGAGTTTGACCCACCGGACCATATTAGGGGCTGTGGCGGCAGAAATATGCTCCACCCTGATTGGGGGGTTCCTGTTCGTGCGTATGATTTCCAAGAGTTTGTCCCGCTCGGTTTTTAGGGCCCGTATTTCTGCCATTTTCTTAGACAGAAGGGTGAGTTCGATGGCGACCGAGATGAGCAGCCCCACTGCTGCGCCGCAAATAAAAATGCCGATTGCTGTGATCATTGGGGGTCTTTCTTGACCATTGCCCGGCCACCCAGAACGCCGACAAATGCGCCGACTATGGTCTGGAAGGCTGGGGACAGGGTTTCAAATATCTTGGTGTTGTCCACTCTGGGGTCGAACAGACCTGCAAGAAGGACGCCGATCACGGCCACCATGACCAGCGACAGGGTGCTGATCACCACGATGTAGATTATGGCCGTTAGGCTGTCTGGTTTCATGGCCTGATTTTCCTAACTTTGTCAGGTAGCTCGCTTTGCGCCGCAGACTTGTACGGCCAGCCGTTTGATGCCTTCGGTTCCGGTCCCGGGTAGCGGAGCCTCCACACCCGATCCACATACTCCTCAAGCGTTACACCGTCCCTGAGGTCGGCCAGAAATTCGCGCGGGTCTTCAATTTTCATCCGAGAAACTCCTGCAAAATAGCAGCCAGCGCCAACATGGATGCGATAAACGTGCCAAGCATGATAACCCCGCAAATGAGGCTTACAAAATCCCAGAATTTGTTCCTCCGGCTCCTGACCGGGAAGATGTAGCAGTTTGGCCGGATGCCCCAGTTTCTGCTCATGGCCGGGCTCTGCAAGCTGCGCAATCGTACCAATATCCGGGCCCAAAATTTGACTTGGGCTCCCACCGGGCCGTCGAGCCCTTGGGCAAACTGCACCCGCACCGGCACCGAACAAGCGTCGGAACTTCCAACAGCTTGATCTTGGGTAACTCTTTGATTTCCATACACTTTCTCCTGTTAAGGCGGCCAAATCGGCCACGACAAGCGGAATTATGGTCCGGTTTGGGGCCGGTAGCAAGCGAGAATAATTTGCCAGACCCCTATTATTTGTTTGCAAAGGGAACGGAATGTACCCTATATTCCAAATCACAGGCCGATTATGGCCGCTAACGGAGAACGCCAATGAAATCCTTTGCTGACAACTTTGAAGACGATTTCGGTTCTGATGCTTCCAGCGCCCCGGTGGCCCGCAAGCCGGTTAATCCGGCGTCTTCCGCCCATCCCACCGCCCCGTCGATGAACAGCGCCTTCACCACTTCCTACGCCGAAAAGTGCAAGGCTTGCAGCGGCACCGGCCAGTTCACAAGCTGGTCCGGTCGCGTGGTCGGCCAGTGCTTCAAGTGCAAGGGCAAGGGCGAGCGGTTCTTCAAGACCAACGCCGCTGACCGCGCCGCCAAGCGCGAACAGGCTGCCAGCCGGAAGATCGCCCAGTTCGACGCCAATCTGGAAAGCTTCCAGCAGTCCCAGCCCGAAGTCTGGGCATGGATACAGGCGAACCCCACGTTTGACTTCGCCCAGTCAATGGGTCTGGCCGTCGCCAAGTACGGTCACCTGACCGAAAACCAGCTTGCCGCCGCCAACCGCTGCATCGCCCGCTCTGTAGCCCGTCAGGCCGAGCGCACCGCCGCCGTCGATGCCGCCCCGGTGATCGACATGACCAAGATTGAAGCCGCCTTCGCAGCAGCCCGCGCGTCGGGCAAGAAGAGCCCCGCGCTCTTCATCGGTTCGATGGTGATCTACCCGGCCAAGGCTCACACCGCCAACGCGGGCGCACTCTACGTCAAGGGCGGCAAGGCCTACGAAGCGCCCTACTTCGGCAAGATCATGGGCGGCAAGTTCTTGAAGGGCCGTGACTGCGACGCCGCCACCGAGGCTCTGGTGTTGTCTGTGGCGGCTGATCCGCTGGCCGCTGCCATCGCCCACGGCAAGGAGACAGGCCAATGCTCTTGCTGTGGCAAGACGCTGACAAAGCAGGAAAGCATTGATCTGGGCATCGGCCCGATCTGCCGTCAGAAGTGGGGGCTGTGACCCCCCTTCCACCTGTTGACAGGGAACATATTGTTCCAATATAAACCAAATCACGGTTGCTTGTGACCGCCAACTAGGAGATAGACCCATGAATGTTGAAGTTAAATTGGCCGACGATTTCGGTGCCGCTTACGACGCTCTTGAAGCCGCCAAGAAGGCCTATGACAATGCCCGTAAGGCCGTAATTCAGCATGGTAAGCCGGTGCTGGTCGGCACTGGCTACACCGTCGAGCTGGGCCTGAAAGAAACCCTGACTTTCACCGAAGACAGTTTGAAAGCCGTGGGCTTCGAGGCCATCGAGATCGAAGCATTGCAGCGCACCACTCTCGACACTCCTGCCGTCCGCAAGGCCCTGAAGGCCCGGAAAATCGAAGCGGTTGATGCCGCCGCCGACCGCAAAATGAGCGAAGTGGTCGAAGCCACCAAGCATTCTCACGCAATCGCTGCTTAAACCCGGCGGGGGCTTCGGCCCCCAGCCATTCACAGGAGATCATCATGAACTACGCCAATCACCTCGGATATAGCGATGTCGATCCCTTCGAGGTCATCCGCCACGTCAGCCCTCAGACCATCGAGGTCCGCCGCATGAACGCCGTCCGGGCCAACCCCGAAAATAACCTTGGGTTCGCTCCCGGAGGCTTTGTGGGCCACTGTAGCCGTCAGGACGAGCAGGAGTGGATCATTACCCCAGACCCCGAGGCCCCGGTCATCCGCCTGCGCCTGTCCAAGGCCAAGCGCAAGGCCGGATACTGGTTCGACAAGTGGGGTGGCCGGTATGCCTTGGCACCTGAACCCCAGAAGTTCTACGATTACAATTTCTAAAACAGGGGCCCTCCGGGGCCCCTAAATTTTTATGCCTACCCCGTTTGACATAGGGAACGTAATGTTCCATAAGACGCCCACGGTTGATTGTGACCGCCACAACAGGAGTTTGACATGGACTACACAAACCTCGTTTCCGCCGCCCACGAAGCCGGTATGGCCGCTGGCAGCGCCGTTCGTCCCACCCCTATGCACCTTGTCGAGGCCGACATCTGGGGCCGCCCTAGGGCCGGTGCGGAGGTCTATTGCGAGCTGGAGGGCCCCTGCGGATTCGCTTGGGTTTGGTTTGCCGGGAATACCACCTTTGGCCGCTGGGCCAAGAAGAACCGGCTGGCCCGCGAAAGCTACCCCACCGGCCTTCAGATTTCCTGCCATGAATTTAACCAAAGCATGGAACGGAAGGAGGCTTACGCGCGGGCCTACGCCAAGGTCCTGCAGGAGGCAGGGATCAAGTGCCACGCGGGCAGCCGCCTCGACTAACCCCTACAGGGCCCCTTCGGGGGCCCTAATTTTTTGTGCCACCTCCATTGTCAAATGGAACGGATTGTTCCATAACACGCTTACGGTCAATTATGACCGCCATTGAGGAAACAGTTATGAAAACCAACTTTCACGTTTGCCCGGTCTGCGGCAGCGAACCTATGATCAACCCCTCGTTCTGCGGCGGCTATGCCATCTGGTGCGATAACGATGATTGCACCGGCTCTGATATACAGGCATGGGACAAGAACCCGGTTTATGCGGCGGAAAAATGGGAGCAGCGTTGCCTGACGGGGTTTGACGATGTCTAAGTTCAATGTGGTTCACCTCGCCACCCACGAAGATCATGGCGAAATGCGCGTCAAGCTGTCCGACGATCACCTCTACTGGATGGGGGAAAATTGGTACTGGAACATTGATGACCCTGAGATGGGATGCTTCCACGAGGACGACCTAATGTTTATTCCCGCCCATTAAACTTGGTGATGACAGGGTCCGTGACGACTCGATACCCTTCGGGGGTCTTTTCGACACGGGCCTTAGCATTTATGCCCTTTTTCGCCCAGTAGGAGTTAATCCGCTGGGCGTTTTTGTATTCGATGGCATATTGCATGCCGTTCAATTTTTTTTGCACCGGACGAACCTCTGGTATGTGACATGTATTTGGGCGCTTCCCGTCTAGGTATCTATTTATGGCGGCGATTGCGGAAGTGTGATCCTTCAGCCCCATACAGGTAGCAATTCGTGGATAACTTAAATGCAGCTCAGTCCGCAGCCGGTATATTGCCTCCGCCCTGACTGCAGCCAGAAGTGGCCCAGATTTGCCAGACCGGCGCAATTCATGATCCATGAAACCGTGCTTGCTGGCGACTTCCAAAACGATTTGGTCTGACGCCTTCATACGTTTCTCATTTTTTCCTGAAGTTCTGTCTCGTATTCAGAACAATAAAATATACCGCGATCTATGTCGAAGTTCATCTTGTAGCTCGATGGGTACCCCAGTTCTGCAAAACGGCTCTTCAGACACCGCAGCTCGGCATTGGTCTGCCGCACCGTTCCGTCCATTACCTTCTCGCGCCAGACCACGAACCCCTGATCCACGCGGTTGTTCCAATGCTGGGAGCCGCTGATGCTATACAGGTCCGGCGGCAATTTCTTGATTGCCGCGTCCGGCTTGGCAGGGTGGGCAATGATCTGGGTGTGAATAGAAAGCCCCCGGCTCATCTGGATGATCAGGTCCAACATCCGTCCCACCCAGCGGGTCTCGGTCTCTTGCCGTGGATCGAAGTCCTCGGATATTTTATTCCACGGGTCAATCACGGCAGCACGGCACCCGTGCCGCTGGGCCGCAACCTCGATGGTGTCGATCATCCACGGCATAGTCGGAACATCATCCCCGACATCCATCAGAATGATATGCTCCTCGATCCAGTCGTCGGCCTCCCGCTTCATTTGCTCGGTCATGACCCCTTCGTTTCGCCTCCAGTAAAACTGGCGCATGTTCCGACGCAGGAAAGGCTTGATCCGGGTCTCGGCGCTAAACATCGCCACCCTGATTCCGTGTTCTTTTGCAATGTTGAACCAGACCTGTTGCATCAAATGGGACTTTCCGTGCCCCGGAAATCCGGTAACAACACTAACTGTCGTAGGCGCGATCTTGATCTTGCCCTCAAACTCCAGAAAACCAGTGTCCCACAATTCGAGCGGCGCAGGCTCAGGTATCTCCGACAGGCGGTGCAGTCCTTTGACCGGCCAATTCTTGGGGCCGGTTTTTAGAAACTGCCCAAGCTCCTCTTTGCTGCGCTGCAACAAGAACTCGTTGGCATCCTTGATCCCATCGGGCCAGTCAACATAGGCAGTTTTGGCCTTTCCGAGGATTGCCACCAGATCGCTTCTAAGGGCTCTCCCAGCCCCGTCATTGTCGGTGGCTATCACATACCTTCCAGCCCCAGAAAGCCCGTCAGCGAGCGCCTCAATGGCCCAGACGTAGCGTTTAGATTCGTCGGGGGCCTCAGACTCGGTCGCCGGGGCTCCAGCGGGCACAGAGATCACCCTGTCGGGAGGCAGTCCGGCCTCGATCAGCGCGAGAGCATCAAACTCGCCCTCGACGATCCAAACCTCTTCGAGGGTGGACATGCGGACCAAGTCCCAGTTGTAGGCGCACTGCTTGCCGCCGGACTTCTGGCGGTAGCGTTTACCCTCGATGGTCCGAGCCTTGTAATTGACCATCTCCCCAGCCTCGAAATAGGGGAAAATGATTGATTGGAACTTTCCGTCCTCAAACGGGGCGAGCCCACCGCCGACGCGCATTTGCGTAAGGGTCCGCTCGCTGATCCCGCGATTTTCCGCGTAGGCTATGGCTTCCGGTGTTAGTTTCATCGAATGCTGCTCCAGTCCAGCCACAGGTTCCCCGGTGGCATATCCAAATCACACTGTCCGGCCTGACGTTCACGGCCAGAGATTTTTCCTTGCCGCTTCCGCCCTTGCAGCGCGGGCAAAGAACTCGCTGCTCACCTAGCCGGTCCTTCAGCCGGACGCCTTGCTCGGTCAGGCGGTCAATTCCACGAGTGCTTGGCATCGTATTCCTCCTTCTCGCGGCGCAGCCCCTCTTCGTGGGCCTTCTTCAGCCAGCGCGAGACGGCGTGGAACCAACTCCCCTTCGGAGGGTGGTCGCGGTAGTACGCATCGGCAGTTGCAAGCTCGGCGTCAAAGTCCGGGATCGCTCGGAAGAAGTTTTTCCACCGGCCATAGTCCCGAGCGTTGAGCTGGATGACCGAGCCCTCCCAAACGTATTCCTTGGCGGGGGCGCTTGCGCCCCTACTACTTTCTTTCTTTTCTTGGTTATGGCTATGGCTATGGTTAGGGTTAGCGTTCGGTAAGCGTTCGGTAAGCGGCTGGGTTACCGAACGGTCTACCTTTCTCCTGCCTCCAAGCTTACCAATTTCCTTGTTTTGAGCCTTTATTTGGGCTGCACGGTGTATCTCAAGCAACGCCCTCCGGTTAATCAAACCTTCGGTGTTTATTTCCCAATACCTTCCAGAAATGACATCCACCGCGCGTCGCTCAGGCTTCGTATCGGCCCTGAGCAGGCGGTAAAGGTCCTTGCCAAAGGGCAAAGGCTTCTCAGTTCCGTAGTAGTGGACGAGCATCAAAACGTAGATTCCATGCTCAAGGGGGGACAATGTTCCAGTGTCTCTCTGGTAGTCACCAATCCAGAATTTGAAGTAGTTCATAGCGGCAATCCCGCTATGCGTTCGCTATGCGTTCGCACTGCGTTCGCATGTCCTGAAGGTTGGAAAAGGATTGTTGCGAACGGCAAAAGGCCGTATAATACGGTAATCATGGCGCACCTCATATGCGTTATGTCAGGGCGGGGTTCGAGGATGTCATTCCTCTCCCGCCCGCCCACCTTATCCTGATTTACGTCTTTTGCCAGCCCCTAAAGTTGGCGGCTTAGATGTCTCCCAGCACAATGTTTTGTGCTCATGGCAGTAAACGCCACCCTTAATCGCCAATCCCATACAGAAGCGGAACCCCTCTTGATCCGGCTCGCCAATAGGGTAGCGGCAACTATCGCTCTGTAAGCCCATCACGGCCTCATAGACACCGCGCCACATCTTGGGCAACGGCGCATGGCGGTGACCGGTTGGCTGCCCGCGCACCTTCTTGGAGGCCGTCACAGGGGCCCGGCGGGACTTGAGGCCCATACGGTGGACCTTGCTAATCACAGAGCCCTTAGAGATGCCCATGCGCTTGCCAATCTGGCTGGCACTGAGCTTGGTGTTCCAGAGCTTCCGAAGCTCGTCCATGCGCCTCTGGGTCCAGATCATAACGTCCTTACCGATACCCGCACCATGTCAGGCTCGACATCTGCGGCCCAACGCAAGTGCATATCCTCAATTAGACAATCATCCTCAATCAGCGCCATTTTTTGTAAGAGGTCGCTCAGGGCCTTCTCTCGATTGGCTACATCCATGCGGACCTTGGACACAGCACCTTTTTTCGTGAGCCGCCGCCCAAACTCGTAGACCACCGCATAGGGAGGCTGCACAGGTTTGAGCCGGTATGACTTCAGCTTGTTCCCAGCCACAATGATCCATTGCACATATTCATCTGAGCGGTAAACGCCCTTGGCCTTGCCGCGCCAAATGCGATTAGTGCTTGGTGGCATAGGAAGGGTGAACTGGGTCATACCTGCTCCTGACGGCCTCTAAACATAATGGCTCCTCTAATATCCAGCAGGTGTTATAGGCGGTTCCACCACACGGACGGGACCGCGCATGTCGCAGTAGGGACAGTGCCAGCCATCAGCGCCGTGATTGCGCCCGGTGTGGTGGCATGATTGCTTGACCTTGATCCGAAGCTGGCGAACCTCCGAAAGAAGATTGGCGAACGCGTTTTCCCCGACAGAGGTGCCGTTCCAGTTTCGGTAGCACAGTTCATACTGCGCCAGTTGTTCTTCGGTCATCATGCCGCGCTCCTTTACTTAGGTCTGCGGCCCGCAGGAACATCCCGCTTGCCTAATACTTTGTAAGCTGTTGCAGGACGCCATCCGGGCATCAGGTCTATGGCCTCGGCCACGCTGAACTTAGGATTGCGCCAGATGATAGTAGCCTCACGGTTGCCCATCACGCCGTTATCCTTGCGCCGCTTCTCAGCCTTCTGGCGGGCAAGTTCGGCCATGTATTCCTTGGAGGGCTTTGGGGGATCAATGGCCGCGTTCAGCATCTGGACGCCATGTGTACGGCTATCTATTAGCGTTTCAACGTCCAGC
>Ga0214164_1001318_pt1 | contig 14243 bp, 33 predicted proteins | sample TroBogepilimnion_13_FD_153003 | JGI IMG/M metagenome (GOLD analysis project Ga0214164, IMG submission 153003) | Freshwater microbial communities from Trout Bog Lake, WI - Practice 03JUN2009 epilimnion v4 | ecosystem: Environmental > Aquatic > Freshwater > Lake > Epilimnion/Euphotic zone ...
ATGAATGAATTTTACGTTTATCAATATCTAGATTCTAATGGCAAAATCTATTACGTTGGTAAAGGTAAGGGTAATCGAGCTTATAAAAAACATGGCCAAGTTCGTGTACCAATAGACCATCACAATATTGTCATTGTAGAAAAGAATCTTTCCGAAAAAGATGCACTTATTCTAGAATACGGCCTAATCAATCTACACAAAAGAAAAATAGATGGTGGTACACTAGAAAACATCACCACCAATATGGGTGGTTTTTCTGGTGGAACTAAAAAGACCGATGAGTTTCTCAATGATATTCGATCCGATAGAGAAAAAGGCCATTCAATAAGATATCTCTGTGAAAAGTACAAAATTGGAGTCAGTACTGTTTTAGATGCTGTTGGAGATATCAAAGTAAAAGAAGAAGATATTATCTTTGTAAGAACTACTGGCCGACCTTCTGCGGTAACAGAAAATACCAAACAAGAAGTAAAAACTCTAATAGAACAAGGTGTCTCTGCAAGACAAATAGCAAAAAAACTAAGAATAGGCATGGGAACTTTATATAAACTTGCAAATGAGTTAACAAGTGAATCACAAGAATTTTCTGAGATTTATAGTAAAATGATGGAATCACGAAAGCCCTCCAGGAAAAAAATTTAGTTCCTCTGAGTTCCGGCCAGAAAAAAATTATTAGGATTAGACATTTTGACCTGGGGTGAACTTTTTTATTATATCACTAGCGCTTCTGTTAACCAAAGTATTCACTAAGCAACCGCTGAGCACCTCTGTGGCCCCTGCAAACCAAAGTATTACTCCTGCCTGCCGCTGTTGTTTTTCTGCAACACTTCTGTATCTTTACCGCAACAATAACCACACAATCCGCTCAAGTATTCCTAAAATGCTTGCAATATTGCCGGACCCGTGTATAATCCAATCCATAGTGAAACAGAAAAGGACATACAGAAAATAACCCAGTAAAATAGTCAAGAATTCCAAAAGTGCTTGACAATTCTACCAAAATCTGTATAATCCAACCTATCAATTCAACAAAACCATTTCAGGAGTCTATTATGGGAAAATTCGTTAAAATCGCTGGTGTGAAACCCTTGTCCGCTACTGCCGCTAAGCGTGCTGAGTTAGCTGCTGTCCGTGCTCAAATCAAAGAAGCTTTGGCTGCTAACAAAGCATCCAAAGTGCTTGCTCTAGAAGCGAAAGCTCTTGCCAAGGCAGAGCGTGAAGCGAAAGCTGTTGCTCGCCTTGAAGCTTCATTGGCAAAAGCTGCTGCTCGCCTTGAGAAAATCAAGTCCGCTTCTATTGCAAAAGCAGTTGGTCCCGTTGGTGCTAAAGCCATCAAAGCTAACAAGCGTGCTTCGGCCTGTACTGTAACCACATTTGCTTAAGGAATCATTATGTTAAAATTTGAGAAAATCGCCAAGGTCGGTGATATCATCCGTGCTTATGATTTTAAACCCATGTATGGTCGTGAGGATTGCTTTGTTGAAGGTAAGGTAAAGCGCCTTGATAGCACTTATTACATGGGCTATGTAATTGACGTTTTGACCGACTCTTGGTCCGATGCTGACGACAAAGGACGTGTTGGTCAAGAGGTACTGGTTCCCATGCAAGCTTCTATGGATTTTGATGCTCGAATTATCAACCTTTCAAGGCATAAAGATTATGTTTAGAGATGAATTATTTTTGGTCGCCTTTGGTATGCTCACAGGTGCTCTGGTACTCTTTTGTGATATGCTCTATTGGTACTGAGGTGCTCTGGAACCCTCTCAGGATTGGTTGGATTATCTCAGGAGCGTTGTGTGAAAACGCTAACATCCGTTCTAATCACCTATCCTGCGAAGGTTCCAGCGACACCAAGAGGTAACAGCAGGAAATTCTGTGTTGTTGCGAAAAAGCAACATATTTCACTATAATACTTGCCGAAAATCAGGTTTTATAGTAAAATAACCGTATTAAATGAAAGAAAAGGATATATTATGAAATTATTATCTACTGGCAATCCCAAAACCCTCAAAGGCATGGCACAAGGTTACATGACATACATTCTACACCTTGCTCCTGCTGACCTTTCAGGTCGTGAGGTTTGTCCTAAGCGAACCGCTGGTTGTACCGTTGCTTGCCTTAACATGGCAGGTCGTGGCGGTATGTTCAAGCGAGGTGAGACTACCAATGTTATTCAGCAAGCACGTATTCGCAAAACCAATTTCTTTTTTGAAGAGCGTGATGGTTTTATGGAATGGTTAATTGCTGATATTAAACTGGCCATCAAGCAATCGGCAAAATTAGGTCTCATTCCTGCTATCCGTTTAAATGGTACTTCCGACCTTGCTTTTGAAAAGTATGGTTTTGTGGACAATGGCGTATTCTACCAAAATATCTTTGCCCGTTTCCCTGAGGTGCAATTTTATGACTATACCAAGGTTCTTGGTCGTAAAGTAAAAGCAATCTCCAATTACCACCTCACCTTTTCGGCTGCTGATGGTAATGATTTAGATGTGACCAAAGCAATTGAGCAAGGTTATAACATTGCCACCGTGTTCGGTATTAAGAAAACCATGCCAATGCCTGAAACCTTCATGGGTTTACCAGTCTTCAATGGTGATGAGTCTGATTTAAGATTCCTAGACCCTAAAGGTGTGGTTGTTGGTCTCTATGCCAAAGGTAAAGCCAAAAAAGACACCACAGGTTTTGTAAAATTTCCTTCCATTATGTTAAAGGTAGCGTAAAATGAAAAAAGATGAATTGATTTATAAAGTGATTGGTCAAATTACCAGTGATGCGGAATTCGGTTATTATTCAGCAATATTTGAATTGCTCGAATTGGTACCAGAAGACAAGTTACGTGGTTTTTTATCTGAAGAAGAAAATTTAGATATTGAAATTGACGATATCTCCAACATTAATGAGTAAAAGGAAACAAAATGACAAAAGTAACATATAAAACCATGGTTCAAAAACTAGCCTCCACAAGAGCTTCCCTCTATTTGAGTGGTTCTAATGAAGGCATCGGCACAGAAATTGCCATTGTGGCAACTGTATATGGCAAAACCACCAAGCAAGTGTATAATGATGTAGCCAAAGCCTATCCTCCAATATTCGCTAAAATGGCAGGTGCATAATGCAAGTTTATATTGTAAAGAGCTTTGGTCCTGAGAGTGGTTGGGTCAATTTGAAGGTATTTGATAACAATGATGGTGCCGTGGCGTATGCCAATCATGTTGAAAAGCAAATACCTGCTGATAGCGAAGATGAATTCGTTGAAATTGAAGTGTTTAATTTAAGAAGTTGGTGAAGTGCTGGAATTCGTGCCAAATTTAAAAAAAAGCGACAAAATACAGTCGGAGAACAAAAAAACACGACATCCGAATGGAAATTAATCATGGACTCTAAAAAAGACGACAAATTAATAAGTGAAGTGCTCACTAACCAAAAGAAAAGGAAAAACGCCATGAGCGAAACAACAAAAAACCCAACGTGTCCCACCTGCAAGGTGGAGATGAAACCCCGCCATTATGTGGGCTATTACGATAGCTTTGCATTTTGGAAGTGTGCCTGTGAGGCTATTCCCGAATCAAGAATCCTTGCTGGTTCTTACGGGTATGCTATCAACGGTGAATTGTATGAACCAGAAACAGAGGAGGAAGAAAATGTATAATGTCGTTGTGAATCCAATCATCAAAAGCAGTTTATATCCAACACCAGTCAGTTATGATGACTTGGCGAAAATAATAGAAGCCCTTCCAATAGAGAAAAGAGTGGTTGCTTATGAGTTCGTAATGCTCACCAGCAATCTTTGCAACAAACTGGTTGAAGATGAAATTTTATCAAAGGAAATTTTCTGTGAATAATTTTCTAAAATGGACAGGATGTGTCTTTACTATACTGGGTGCTCTGGCCACTTCCTTCCATTTTGGCAACTATAACATTTACCTTTTTAATGCTGGTTCGCTTTTGTATCTTATCTGGTCTTTCCGCATAAAAGAGGTAAACATTATGGTCGTCAATTTTGTTTTATTATTGATTTATTTTATTGGTATTTTTAACTGAAAGTGCTCACTAACATGGCAATTTACTCAAATATTCCCATTGCTGAATTGGAAACCTTCCGCAAAATAATGGCATCACAAGGCAAGTATTATAAAATTCGGTACCGTGGTCCACGCAATACACCATTGGACAGAGGTCGTGGACGTGATACCAGAGCGGCCACTTGCCTCAAGGCCAATGCTCGGGCTTTTTCAGTTTATCTTTATTAGTACTTTAGTATTCCAGTAGGAAAAAGTAATACTATGGTATTAGGTTGCCATTTCTATGGAAACCTGTATAATTGGTCTTTTAATTGATAAGGAATCAAACAATGTCAGCGATTCAATTTGTAAACGGAAAATACCAAGCCATGATTAATGGAAAATTGGTTAAGCGCACCAAGTTAGCACACATGGAATATGTGTTGAAAAAAGCAGGCCTGAGCACACCAAACGTTGCTCCGCTTGTAAGTGAATCAAAATTCTCCATTAATGAGCGTTTTGAATTCTTGTCCGACATGGTTACAATGCTCGCTAAAGGCGACCAAGCATCCGTGATTGTAACAGGACCTGGCGGTCTCGGTAAATCACACACCGTGACCAAATCATTGGCCAAATCTGGTTTGACCGACCTTTCCACGTTAGATGAGTTGGAAATTGGCGATAACGTGCCAAAAAATTCATTCCGTGTTATCAAAGGATATTCTACTCCTAAAGGTTTGTTCCGTACATTGTATGAGAACCGCAATTCAGTTATTGTGTTTGATGATTGTGATTCAGTCTTAAAAGATCCTGTATCTTTGAACCTGTTAAAAGGTGCATTGGACTCCTATTCACGCCGTATTATCTCTTGGAGAGCAGATATGCGAGATGAAGACCTTCCCAATGTGTTTGAATTTAAAGGTCGTGTGGTTTTTATCTCCAATATGAATGGTGCCACATTAGACCAAGCCATCATTTCACGTTCCATGGCTGTTGACTTGAACATGACAACAGAGCAAAAGCTCGAGCGTATGCGTCACCTGTTAACTGAAGAAGAATTCATGCCTGAAGGCTTTACAATGGTTGAAAAAACCGAATCAATGGACTTGATTGAAAAATTGGCCGATAAAGTCAAAGAATTGTCCTTGCGTACACTAATGCAAGTGATTAAAATTCGTAAATCAAATCCTAATGGTCGTTGGTCTAAATTGGCAGAATATGCCATTTGCGGATAATTGATAATGAATAAAAGTAAGTTGATTATAACCCTGACGGGTTTACTGGTTGCCAATTCTGCTTTTTCCATGTGGACGGAAGACAAGCATGGTAATGTCATTAATGTTAAAGCATCTAAATTGGCCAAAGCAGAGATAATTCAACCGAAAGCAAAAATCAAAAAAACAAAAATTGCTAAACTGCCTGCTGTTGGTGTGATGAAAATATCATTCAAATCAATTGACCGTGACGGTAAGGTCGTTACTGGCCAGTCCGAAAAGGACGTGGCCTGCCTTGCTTACTCTATTTTTAGAGAAGCAGGCACATTAAAAGAACCTGACCAAATTGCTGTTGGTCAAGTCCACGTTAATCGTTTGCGTGAAGGCAATTGGGGTAATAGAATGTGCCAAGTGGTTTATGCTAATAAACAATTCTCTTGGACATCGGAGAAAATGGTCGGTTGGTCATTTAAACAGAGGGACAAATTTATGAATGAAGCAAGAGGTCTAATGAATGGTCTCCGTGTACGTCCATTAGAATCGGAAAATATCCTCCACTACCACGCTACATATGTCAACCCAAAGTGGTCTAAACAAGGTCAAGTGGTAGCAATGGCAGGTCCACATATATTCTATAAAAATGTACCATTTTGAGTTGTTTCGGTACAACGGTACGCTTGCCAATGTACCTAAAATAAAGTATAATACAAAGTATGGTCGTAAAGGAGTTTTGAATGGCTAGAATGAAAGAATTGTATTTTGATATCATGGAATGCCTAGGTGCAGGCCTTGATGTTAGTGAAATTGCTGAAAAATTAGAGTGTCCCACCGAATTGGTTGAAGGCGCAATGAGAAGCAATGGTCTGCTTGAGCAAGTCGCTCGAGCAAATAATAATAGTACCGAAAGGGTTTTAAATGTTGAATAAGAATGCTAAAGCATTTATTGATGCTTGTGAGATTAAATTTGGTAATGAAGCGGTCATTGACCGTGATATGATTACCGCTATTGTGAATGAATCTGGTGCACCATACCCTTACTGGTTGGTTACCAAATCGGAATACCGATATGACCGTGGTTTATATAAAGTACCAACTTCAGGTGGTGCTGTTAAAAAAGTACCGGCTCAGCCGGCTCAAGCGGTTGAACAGGCAGAACCTGCTCTAATAGATTTAGCCGTTGTTCAATTGAGACAACCAAAACTAGTTGATGAATCTGATCCTGCAATTCCTGCAAAATACCCAGATTATGTGCCATTTGGTTTTTATAAAGACCTGAAAAACGTATTTAATTCTCGCCAATTTTATCCTGTGTTTATATCAGGTTTATCAGGCAACGGCAAAACCTTAATGGTTGAGCAAGTATGTGCTGAATTAGGTCGTGAATGTATTCGTGTTAATATCTCAATTGAAACCGATGAGACTGACTTGCTTGGTGGTCCCACATTGGTCAATGGTAATGTGGTGAATCGTGATGGTCCTGTTTTACAGGCAATGAAACGTGGTGCCGTTCTATTGATTGATGAAGTTGACCGTGGTTCTAATAAACTCATGTGTTTGCAAGGTATCATGGAAGGCAAACCATATTACAATAAGAAATCTGGTGAGATGGTTTATCCCACTAAAGGTTTCACTATCGTTGCTACTGCCAATACTAAAGGTCGTGGTTCAGATGAAGGAAAATATTTGTCTCAAATTCTCGATGATGCGTTTTTAGAACGTTTCGCTATCACCGTTGAACAAGAATATCCTGATGCAAAAACAGAAAAGAAAATCCTTTCACCTCTAATCAAAGATGTTGAATTTGTTGAAAACTTGACCCAATGGGCTGATGTTGTTCGCAAATCACATCAAGATGGTGCAACGGATGAAATCATTTCAACACGCCGTTTGGTACATATTGCCAAGGCTTTTGAAATCTTTGGTGACCGAATGAAAGCAATTACACTATGTGTAAATCGTTTTGATACGGAAACTAAGATGGCTTTCCTAGACCTCTATTCTAAAATAGATTCTGGTGTGGAAAGTCCTGCTAATACAGCATCCACAATGATAGATGATTCGGATTTGCCATTCTAAGGTGTTGTATGACAACAACAGGATGGTTGCCAACCAACCGTTTCTGTGTTATAATTGAAGTTCGTTATGTTAAATTTGAAAAGGTATAAATTATGTTGACAGTTCGTAAAGGTAAAGTAAATCGCCATGAAAAAATCACACAATGTTTGCTGTCTGGCAAACCTGTGTCACCGCAAGAAATTGCTGATGTATTCAAAGGCACAGACCAAGAATCCGTTTTGTATCGCTTGAGCACAAACATTTACAACATCCGTAAAGATGGCGGTATTATCCGTGTTCTTAAAGATGGCCGTAAAGTATCAGGCTATCAATTGGTGAATCACACCGAGTTTGATGCAAACGGTCGTTACCGTGGACCACAAAAAGTTGCACCAGTTATAATTAAAACTGAAGTATCTGCTCCAGTTGAATCAACAGAAGCTGTAACTGCTTAATCAAAACTGGACACCAATATGATAGACTATCACCGTTATGAGCTCGTTCGTTGTCCTGTGACCGACTTGGCCGCTTTTGAAAAGGCGTGTGAACAGTTATTGAATCAAGGTTGGTGTCCAGTTGGCGGTATCGCCATACATGAAGGATATATTTTACAAGCGTGGATGATAGGACCAAAATGACAGAAACTGAAATGAAAGAAAAACTGGCTCAGGCTCAATCGTTGTTGTCTGATATTTACCATTACGCCTGTGAAATTGGTGATGATGTATTATCTGAGCAAATGAGTTGTGCTGATTCTTGTATTGGTGAAGCATTTGATATGATTTCAATGAATGATAATGATGATGGCCAACCTGATGAAGCACAGGAATGGCATGATTTTGATCCAGATTGTTGAGGTGAATGATGAGTGAATTAAAAACTGCTTTGATGCTTATAAGCATATTTTTAATATGTTTAGGTATTGCCGCTTTTACAATGCCAAAATTAACCTGTGTTAATGGTAAAATGTATGAGGCGAGGGAAGATATGTTAGTTAGTACAGGCAAAGAATGTTTGCCTATTGATAGGAATTGATGATGAGTGATAAAGAGAATGCTACGTTTGTTTTTTTGAATTATTTGGATTTATTGTTGTGTCTTACACATGATGCCAAATATGCGGAAATGAAAAATACTATTGAAGAAAGGTTAGGCTCAGAATGAAACGTGATGCTATTGTTAATTTGTTAAAAGATGATGTTGTTTGTGTACATTTCACCAAAAAAGACGGAACACTCCGTACAATGAAATGTACATTAAAAAATGATTTGTTGCCTGTGGTTGAAGTCAACTCAACATCTACACGCAAACAACCAGAGAATTCTTTGGCTGTGTTTGATTTAGAAGCCAATGGTTGGCGCTCATTTGTTATTGATTCGGTAAAATGTATTTCGTTCAATACAGGAGTTTAAAATGAAATTACTAGTTATGGTTGTATTATTAGCCACAATGGTTGGATGTTCAACCGTTTCTGGTCTTGGTAAAGATATATCAGGGGCGGCTGATTGGTCAAAAGATAAAATCAATGGGACAAAGCTATGAATAAATCAATGGAAAAGCTCATGTTGGAAGCAGGTTATGTCGCCCCAGAAATTGCAGGACGTGGTCAGAAACTGGCGCTTTTGGTCGCTCAGGAGTGCATTGGATTACTCTCCAAAGACCTCCTAGACATTTGCTCGACTACCTTTGATATATCACAAAAGGATGCCATCCTAGAGCGCCAAACACGTACCATAAATGAGTACTTTGGTATTACATACAAAGGTGTTGCACCAAAACAACACTCTTGAAAATAGTTCTTGACTTATTCCTTGGCTGTGATAGAATTGGTATTCATTAGTTAATTAGGAGTTTTTTTATGGCTACACGTTCAGCTATCGGTATTATGCACGGCGAAAATTGTAAATCAGTTTATGCTCATTGGGACGGCTACATTGCTAACAATGGTGTCATTTTATTTGAGCACTATGATTCGGTAAAAACCAATGAATTGGTTTCATTGGGTGATGTATCAGTTTTGGCACCTGAAATTGGTGTAAAACGTCCATTTAGCCGTTTTGATACCACATTATCGGATAAAGAATTTGATACACTTTATGGTAATATGTGCACCTTTTACGGCCGTGACCGTGGCGAAAATACCACATTTAAAACACACACCAGCTATAAAGATTTTTACGAATATTATAATAATTCAGGATGCGAATATCTTTACATTATGAAAGATGGTGTATGGTACGTTGACCAAATGCAAGGCAAAGGCCTAGAATTTTTGTCGGAGTTAATTGAACATGAAAAAGAAACCAACTAGAGCTCATTATGTTTTGTTTTGCCACAATACTCCATTCAAACCAAAAAAGGTGGAGAATAAAGTGGCATACAAACGCCAGCCAAAACACAAAAAGGAATTGAATGATGATACAAGAAATTGAAACTGGTCTTGACCGCTTTGACTTAGAGCAAGGCATTATGAAATGCTGGAACATTATTGAAGACATTAGATTGCTCAATAAAAATGTCCTTGAAGGTACGCCTGATGGTGGTGAATTGACTACTGATGATGTTTCAAATTATTTGCTTGGTCTTGAAACCATCTATGAAATGAAATTCAATGATTTGTTCCACATTTTTTCCACACTTATTGCAGAAAAGAAAATACTATGAAATACATTGCTAAACCCAGACTTGCCAACTCAATTGGCCAAAAAGAATTTGATACTGCTCTTGAAGCGGTAAAATACCTAAATCAAATGTTATCTTCCGATGGTGTAGATGCAAAATTTGATTATGTGTACATTCAACCTTCCATTTCACCAAAGAAATTAAAGCAAACTGTGGAAGATTATATGAACATTGGTAAACTGTTTGTCAAGGCATGATATGCAATTCATTGTCGGTGTTATATTTGGTATCATTGTATCATCTATTGGTTTTTCTGGTATTGCAACCGTTTTGGATAAAGCTGTTGGCGTTACTAGAGAGCAATCGGTTAAAATCGTTAATGAGTCAAAGGACAAATAATGGAAAAATTCAAACAAGGTGACATGGTCGCTGTATTGGTTTCCCGTGGTCATGGAGCGGGTTGGTCGACTTGGAATCATCAGCACAAAGAACAGATGATGTATGACCCAGAAATCGTCCAATTGCTTTTAAATGACGCTGGTGATGAAGCAATTGAAAAGATTGCTGAAGTGAAATGGCCAGACGCCTATGTGTATGGTAGTGTTGGATTGACCATTGAATGGATGCCTGAAGGTACCGAATTCATCATTGAAGAATATGATGGCCATGAAAGTGTGGCATATAAAGAGCTCACACCATGGATGAAGGCTTGACACGGCCAAACTATTTTGTTATACTGAGTATGCTAACCATTGAAAGGAAATAATTATGGCTACATGGCAAATTGAACCAACATGGAAAAAGTCTATCATTGAGACTATCCATTTTTACAAAGACAATAAATCTATCGCTGTTGAGACAGGCTGGCGTTGGGGTGAATTTACATGTGAGACTGAAGGTGATGAACCACCAGTAATCACAGAAGGTACCGACCTGTACAATTGTGAATATGATGTTGAAATGATTTCATGTGATGATGGTTGTTGGACTGAATATGAATTTGAAAACTTCAGCGAAGAAGAAGAAGAAACCATGAGAGAATGGCTCGATGAAAATTCATTCTTTGACCTAGAAGAAACTGGTTGGATTTGTGGTGATACCGAAATGGTGATTGAATGTGAACCTAGTATTGTGAGAATTGAGGACTAAAATGAGAAATATTTTGTTATGTGGAATTGTGGTGAGTTTGGCAGCCTGTTCAACAGGTGCGCCTCCTGTTTATAAATTGAAAGGTTATGCTGGACCTGAAGCAATGGACAACCAAGAGGTCGTTCAAGCATCTAAGCAATGCCTATTCAACAAATTAAGACCAAACGTGAATTATCTTTCGGTTCGTACAGACCAAGGCAAGACATTGGTGCCTGTATCCGTTTCATGTGAGCCATTCTAAATGAAATACCTGATTCTCGGTTCAATGTTATTTTGTGGTGTTGCTCTTGCTGACACCCATATAACAGTATATGAAGCACCTCAAGTTGTGCCTCATGTTCAAACTACAATCAGTACGATACCAAGGTTTGTTACCGAAGCTCAACAAAGAAAATTGGAACAAGTACAATCGGATAGATTCTATGATTATAACCGAGATGTATATGTTTCAAGACCACAGGTACCTAATCGTTATCAATACGATCCAAGACCTGCATACATTCAAGAGTGTATGAGATGGGGTATGGATAGGAATAGATGTGAAAATATTTGGGATGGTAAAAGTGAATAGATTTAAATTGAGTGTGGTGAGTATTGCTGTTGCATTGACGGCTTGTGGTGGAAATGGAGATTTATCTTTATCGCAACCGCAAATTCCTGATATGCGAACAGCATTACATCAAACAGAACAAATGCCAATTGAACCAATGGTTGGTGCATCCAATTTACCAGCATATACGCCTGCTCAAATTAGAGCGGCTTATGACATGGTGCCATTGCCAGCTGACATGACCAATTTAACACCTGCTCAAAAGGCCTCGTTTGGTGATGGCCAAACAATTTACATTGCTGGATTTTATTATAACAATAACACCGCATCAGATTTGGCTACGTTTAACGCAAAGTATAATTTGCCAACTTGTCCCACAACCACACTAACATCAAAAACAAAATTACCATTGGCGGCCGCCTCTAGTGGATGCTCATTGGTTTTTGCCTATTCAACTTCTACGGGCACTTTGACTGATACGGTTCCCACATTTAACTCAACATGGGCATCCGAAGCGGCCTTAGATATTCAATGGGCACATGCAATGGCGCCTCTTGCTCGTATTGTGTTTATAACAGGTTCAAGTAATTCTGGTGGTGCTCTAGTTGGTGATGTATTGCTTGCTAATGCAATGGGTCCTGGCGTTGTATCAATGAGTTTTGGTGCACCAGAAGGTGCCTATGTGCAATCGTTTGATAGTTATTTTAAAACACCAAACATGACCTACGTTGCAGCTGCAGGTGATTCAGGTGCATCCGTTAATTGGCCTGCTGTTGCAACCAATGTGTTGAGTGTTGGTGGTACATGGTTAGATTACTCTAATTCTACCCGCATTGAATTGGCTTGGAATTTATCAGGTGGTGGTGTGAGTTCTTATATGCCTAAACCTGCCTATCAAAAGAATATCACAGCAAAGATGAGAGCGGTACCTGATGTTGCATTTGATGCTTCACCACAATCTGGTCAATATGTTTATATGACAACACAAGGTCAAACAAAAGGATTTTGGTATGCATTGTATGGTACTAGTGCAGGTGCACCACAATGGGCAGGAATTTTAGCAATTGCTAATGCTCAAAGAGCTCTCAATGGTAAGTTACCTGTTGGTGTACCAAACACCGCATTGTATCAAACATATAATGCCAACTCAACTTATGCAATTAATTTTTATGATATAACAAGCGGTAGTGACGGAACATGTGCAACTTGTATCGCAAAAATTGGATTTGATTTCGTAACTGGTCTTGGTTCGCCTAATGTGAATAATCTTTTAACTACACTAATGAATTAATATGGAAAACGATAAATTTACTGCAATGATATCAGATGTTGATGAAAAAATTGGCCAATTAATTTTAAAACACCAAATTGATCCACTTTCATTTGCTGGAATTATTCTTGCCAGAATGGGTTTGTTGATGAAAGAAATAAATGGTAAAGATGATTATATCCGCTTGCTTTCTGATGTAAGAGAACGTATAATGAATGATTCAAAAAATGAAAAGGTTGTACATTGATGAATGCCAATTGGTTGCGAAAAATAGTTTCCGATGAAATTAGGGAGACTTTTATGTTTTGTGGTTTTGTCAAAGAATACCATTGTAAAACCAAAGAAAAAGACTCTAAAGGAAAGACAAGATACCGCCTTTCCACAGCGCTTGGAGACGTTTTAATCTATGGACCCAAGACTATATACGTAGCAGGCCAAAAGTACACCTCCGTGTCTTCCATGAAGGACGGATTGATAAAATATCTTTAAAAAGTGTTGTTTTTTTGCAACAAACCGCTTGACATTTTCTGTGGTTATGTTATAATGGAAAGATGATGATAACTTATTCTGAAAACTATCTATATGGTTTTGAAACAACCGAAATTGATAATCACGCATTTTACAATGAATGCTTGAGATTTGAAAATGTTTTGAAACATAAATTTTCTCCAGTTGAAAAAGATTGGTATGGAAATATGTCTTCAGCTTTAAATCAGAAATATAATCTTTTCACTTTTCCTTCTAAGTATACTATTCAATTATATCATTTATTGAAAAATAATGTCATTGATTTGTTGGATAAAAAAACTTCATATGTGATAAAAAGTTGGATGAATGTTTATCGTGAAGGCGACCAAGTATCAATGCATGGCCATTGGCCTTCAGAATTTAAAGTTTGGCATGGATTTTATTGTGTTAATGTTGGTGAGAAAATATCCGAAACTGTATATAAATTACCAAACGTCAAAGATGAAATTCATATTGAAAGTAAAAATGGTTTAATTGTTTTTGGCAAAAGTGATGGCGACCAACATAGAAGTTCTGTTTGGACGGAAAAAGATTCTTGCCGTGTTACCTTAGCCTTTGACATTGTGCCTGTTGAAAAATTAAAAATAAATCATATTAATCATTACATACCCTTTAAAGTTTAGAATTATGAAAATCGCTCTCTGCTCAGACCTTCACTTAGAATTTGCCGACATCATTCTAAAAAATGATGAGAATGCCGATGTGTTGATTCTTGGCGGAGACATTTGTACCGCTGTGGATTTACCTTATTCTGATTCAGATAGAGGCCAACGTTATAGAGATTTCTTTTCTCGTTGTGCCTTTCAATTTCCACATGTAATTTACATCATGGGTAACCATGAACATTACAAT
>Ga0214164_1001327_pt1 | contig 14167 bp, 16 predicted proteins | sample TroBogepilimnion_13_FD_153003 | JGI IMG/M metagenome (GOLD analysis project Ga0214164, IMG submission 153003) | Freshwater microbial communities from Trout Bog Lake, WI - Practice 03JUN2009 epilimnion v4 | ecosystem: Environmental > Aquatic > Freshwater > Lake > Epilimnion/Euphotic zone ...
GAAGGAGGCATGGTGTAAAATTTCCAATACGAAAAGTATCGTTTCCGATACGAAAAGTATCGTTTATCGCGACCCCCGAATCCACTCCCCTCCCCCCCCTAAAACCCTTCAAAAAGTATCGTTTTTAGACCCCTCGCAAAAATCAACATTTGTGACTTTTGGGAAACAAAAACTTATTTTAAATATAAAATGAATACTATTGCAGAACCGATAGATAGTGATAAAATGGTTAAACGAAGGATGGGGGTAGCTGAACACACTGCAGTTCCATTATTAAAAGAATTATGTCGTGAATCTGGTTTTTCTGATGAGGAATGCGTAAGAAAAAAACAAGATTATCGTAATTATAAAAATTATAGCGTCCAATGGAGTTTTTCTAGACCTCACGCAAAATATACTGTAGCACGATATTTAGCACAATCATTAAAGAAAGGAGCTCCTAAGGGATCAACAAACACACAGGCAGAAATAGAAGCTAATGGAAAATTATTTATGTTAGTAGGTAATGACAGACCAGGCTTATTAGCACAAGAAATAAGGGACAGCAGTAATCATAAAAGACAAAAATATCAATGGCAAGAGTTTCCAACAAATGAACAATTAACAGCATGGATGCGTTCTCAGGGTTGGCAGGGTAATATCAGACATCATGTAGAAAGGGGAATGTAAACGAAAAACGTATTTCAATATTCATTTTTCATAAACCCATACATTTTGGCTCGGCATTCATGTATCTGTTCTGAAAGCATATTGAGTGCTTGAAGAATATGAGCCCTGTCATTCGGATTCGTTATTTTCGTATATTGTTCTTCATATACTTTTTGGTTCTCAACCAGTCGTTCAAGTAACTCAAAACATTCATATTTTGCAGTATTCATTATTAAAACAATATATTTTTAATTTCCTACAAATACGAGCTGTGTATGCGACACTGCTCGTGACATCGCAGTGTATAACATACTATATTCGAACATATCGCAAATAGAGATAAATATACGCCCCGAAGAAATTGTCTTACCTTGAATAGAGTGTGTCGTTTTTCCTTCAATGTTTTCAGGCAATGTTTTACAAAACTTGTGTGTTCCAATAATCCATGTATCGCCTTCCTGATACATACCGACAGCATCATTCATAGGCACAATTTTATAGTGCTCTACAGCATACGAACGAATATCATATTGATTTACATCTCCACGCATGAATGATCGTAATTTCAATTTCATAGATTTCAATTCTTCAGTTTTACTACGATAGTCATTTGTAAAATTTACAATTGGTAGAGTTGGAATCCAAATATCATTGGAATATTTTGTTTGATAATGCTTACCGTTTTCGTCAATATCTCCAGCCACGAATATCAATGAGTTTGGATACATCGCAATCAATCGGGGAATCCAACCTCCTTCAATTTGTGTTAGTTCATCTACGAATATCACAGCAGGTTCTCCATATTTATCTTTGAATGATTCATTATGATTGCATTTCTCGCCAAGCATACGATGGATTGTCGCATATCGAACACCAAACTCGTCCGCCTTCTCTTGACCTAAACTATGCGATGGAGATACATATACAATCTCATTAAATCCACTATCACCCAATATAATCTGTGTCTTTCCAGAACCACCAGCTCCTAATAAAGCACAGCTTTTATCAAATTGATTTATCATAGGAAATCCAGCCAAACGACATTCAGTATACCAAGGTGTATTTCCTACTCCCATAGTGTCCTTTGGTTTGGCACGAAATTGAGGAATCAAATTTGAAGGCACATTTCCTCTGAAATACAATCCATCCAATGTAACCGCAGATAGATTTTCAATTGGAAACTTCATCATTTCAGTCATCATTATGATACGAGTATATTCAGTCAAGAATCCAAATATGTGGTGGCGTGTGCGAACATTTTCTTGTGGTATAGAAACCTGAGCCATACCCAATTCATCATCATAATGGGTTTCTGGATATAAAGATGCTACATGTGGAGCAAATTCTTGACTACAGGCAAATGAATAATGCTTTCGATCAGCATTTGTAAATTTAGATGATAATTGTCCGCTCCATATTCTGAATGGTTTATTTATGCTTCCATCACGCATCTCTACATTCTCAAACGCACTATCTGGAAACCGAAAATCAAAACGACTGCCAAATACACCTTCCGTAATATGGAACGAACATCCATTACGATGAAGGAAATTCCACATAGGCAATCCAAGTATATAGCGTTTTCCATCTTCCAATCCTACCCAACGAGCAATTGGAATTGATACATCTAACACACCAGAGTAAATTCCCATGTGTGCATTCAACCATTCCATACTAGGAGATACAGGAAACGAACGCCATTGATGAATATTACCAAGAAATCCAATATAATCCGTAGAAATATGAAATTGCGAATATGCTTTCTCCAAATCATAATGGTCATCAAACTCTTCATTATGCTTCAATGTTCCAGCATTGATAATGCGATGTGCTAATAGAAATTCATTCACTTCTGGATATTTAGAAGCATTCAATGATACATTTGGAATCAATGAACTAATCTCCTTCAAATATGGTTTCATTGGATTCTGAGCACGATACAAGCATTCCTGCGTTCGCACACAATAAGGATCTGTAATGAGTCCTTCGCATATAAATGGAATACCATCACGAACCATCGTTCGTATCATATCTTTCATGGAACTTTGGGAAATCTCTATATCATCTTTCTTTTCAGCCATCCATGTATCTACATGATTGGAACACGCATTGATAAAATTAATGACACGCTTTCCAGCATTATGATATGTCTTATATACTTTACCCATAGGATCATGTATCACAATCTTTGTCAACAAATTCACACCCAGTTTCTCCATCATTGATTCAGGAATAGGAGCATTGCCTGTTTTCTTTTCCCATTTCTCTATGCGTTCCAATACCATCGCTCGTTGACGAGAATTTGAATGTTCCCACAACGCACGGATGGGCGTTAATACGCAATGAACGGAACCTTCGGCAAATGCCTGTGTCATTCTGCGTCCTTCTACCTTCTTTAAGGCAGATATCACTAATACATCTCCATTTTCAATTTCCCAATCATCACTATTCTTTACAAATGTATGCTTAAATTTATCAAATGCATTTGTTTGTGTATACTCGTTCAACGAGAAACTCTTCGTCTTTCCATTCCATGACACACGGAATGGACTCTTCCAATATTTTAGAAAGATAGACCATAGAAACGCATACGGATCAGCATCAAACTTCTCATCTACAGCAATCGTCTTCTCACGAATCTCCCGAATAACATTCGTAAATTCAGCACGAGAACGACGAACAGCATTACGAATTCGAGTCTCTTGTTCGATTCCCGCCAATTGACGAAGAGCATACGAACGCTTTCGTTCTATGTTCCGTAATGCAGTCTCCTGAGCTATACGCTGAAGTAAATAAAGAGCAAGTGCCGGCGAACCTGGCGTTCGAAGCTTTCTCTTCACGACCATTTATATACATTCAACAGAAAATATTTAAACCACTAATTTTATACGGGGGGGTCTTGACCTCGACCCTTTCCATTTTACACACCTCCCGAGGCATCGACAAATGCTTGACTATTGGAAGGTGTAAGGTTCATGTCAAAAGATGAAGCAATTCCACAGCAAGTGCTACGGCAACTACTATGTTTTATGAATTTATATACGACATACACGACGCTGATTATAAGACCGGTCATTCCAGGTGCTATAAAGTTTTCACTATCCATTATAAATGAGTCTATTAGATTTCAAAGCAAATCTTTTTTTTCAAAAGATACCTAAAATTGATCGGGATAAGGACATAATTCCAATTGCTGGAACAAAGGGTGGAATCCCATATATGTCTATGCTTGGAAGTCAAAATGCACTGAATCGGGCACCTGAAGAATCCTTAACAATTCCAGCAACGACTCAAAATGAAACTCAAACGATGGATCTTGTCCGACCACCAACGAGAACTCTAGAGTTTCGACGCACCAATCCAGCAGAGATTATTCGTTGTATTGAAGAGACTACGAGACAAATGTATAATGCATCTGGAAAGAACCGCAACAAATTACGAATGCAACTCCAAGAATGCGAGGCAGAGTTTAGAGATTTAAAACATACTGAATTGAGGCTTCCTAAAATTATTATTCCGTCTACATCTCATCCCATCAAACCAACCAAAACGATGGAACTTGTATATCCGAAGGGACTTACCGAAAAGGAACTCAGACTTCCAAATACGGAAAAGGAACTCAGACTTCCAAATACGGAAAAGGAACTCAGACTTCCAAATACGGAAATGACATTTGACCGCAAAAAAATAGAGAATATTCGCACAGACTTCCATGCAGGTCGTCTTGAAGAAATAAGAGAAAATACGACAGCTCCTACTATCAAACCTCCGTGGAATATCCCTGAAGAAAATCAAGCAATGAATGCGTGGCATGCATATGTTAAAAAGAGATATGGAACAGACGCAGGTCGTTTGGAGTGGGATTACATAATGGTAGACCAAACATTGTATGATATTGCCAAGGCTACTATTCGGGAAGCCAATAAACAGATTGATGATTTTTTATACAAGCAAGATGAATTCGGAACAACAGATGCTGAACAAGAAGCTATTGAAAACTTTGGCACTGCATTTTATAAACATATTTTTGCATTTGTTTTTGATAAAGTGAAGGCTGGTATCATGGAAGGTATTGTATCTGAGCTATTACCAAAGGAAAAGGTAGCACGAGAAGGTGCTAAAAAGTTGGCTAATGAATTCCTGAATGGAATCAAGACTGCAATTCAATATTTTGCAAATCTAAGTTATAAGGATACTGTGCGAGACATTAATAATTTTAAATCAAATGTGATGTCGTTCAATAATGCATGGCCTCCTGCATACAAGCGGTATCTTCGCACACAAGTTAATGAACTTCCAGGTAATTCACAGAAATTACCACCAAATTCCAAAGTTCCAAAGGAGTTTCAAGAAGAATCTCCGTTTGGAGTATAAATGGACAAGCATCCTACCGTATCGCAAATTGCGAAGATGATTCAGCAAGTATACAAGCAAACTCGTGAAGATATTGCTGGATATCATGTCAAGGCACACACAGACTCTGCCTATCTTTATGAGAATGATAAGGGAACACAGATCGTAGCGATTCGAGGAATGAAATTTGAACCGCCAGACATTCGTGCAGTCAGTAACATTATTACAAACTCACTGAAATCCACTCCGAGATATCAGCGGGATTTGAGCTTTGTATCACGCCACAATGTAGATCCAAAATCTCTATTTGTAGGTCATTCATTAGGAGGAGCCATCTGTGATCAGATGCTTCATGATAAACTTGCCACTCATGCAATTACTATCAATCCTGCGGTCATGCCACGAGATCTCCATAACTCAGGAAATCAACGATATTACAATCCAAATGATTTTCTCTATTTGCTAATTGGTCGTTATGCCTCAAACATTCATGTGACTGGAACAAAGTTTGATTTTGCATTAGCAATCACAAACGCTCATCTACCCAATCTATTCTCTTTCTGGACATCTCATGCACTTTCCAAATTCATCAAGGATTATACAATTCGTCTGCCTTTCCAAAAGGATGGCAAGACTCATAAAGAACATCTAGGTGAGCATGTGCGAGCACCATCCGGTAGGGATTATATCGTCCAGTCTGTTGTTCTTCATAAATCAAAGTTTGCTACGAGACAACAAGCAACGAATTGGATTGTTCGCCATGGATACAAACACACGGGTATAGATGAAACACTACACGAATATCGATTTCGACAGATAGATCCTAATGTGTTTAAGACTGGGCAATTCAAACCGAACACAATCAAACTTGGTGAATATGGTTTTTTGATTGTTGGTTACGAAGATTAATTATCACATCCAGTAATAAATGTATAAGCCGACGAAGGATCCAGAGACAGTGATTGTTCGTCCATCGGCAACAGCTTTGTTAGCGATTAGTTCTACAGATCGGTATCGTGATTATTTCCAGCGACGCCAAAATCCTAGCAATCCATTCAGCTTCGTCATTCAGAAGAATGAGGCGATTCTCAATGGTTTCTTCAAGCGTATTGCTCTAACAGAGTTTCGTATGAACTGGACTCTTCCAAACTTCGCATCTGCATGGGGCAATGATAGCATTGTATTTAATTATATCACAGGTGGCAATGCTCACAGCTTTGTTATCGTAGTTCCCGACCAGTTCCTTGGAGCTGAAGAACTGGCCAGCACATTACAAGCACTTATCATTGAAGGCGATGGTGTCACGGCTGGTATTCCTGGTTTCCAAGTAGCCGTTCAAGGGCCTCTAGAAGACGATCAACTATCTTTCATTGCCCCTTCAGGTTACACATTCTGGTTTACCCCATCCGGATATACACCGCTCACACAGATTAGTGCTTCTACCGTGGCCGGAGCAATCGTGACATTCACAGTAGCATCTACTGCAGGCTTGAAACTGGGACAGCCTGTATTAGCTACGGGCATCACCGGCGGAACTGGTTATAACTCTGTCCTCGGAGGTGTCATTACCGCAATTCCATCCTCCACATCAGTATCGGTCACATACACATCAGCACCAACTGGAGCCCCTACATCCTATGCCGGAGCCTCACTGGATGCTTTTGGAACTGGAACTCGTCAATTGTTTGATATGTTGGCTCTACCAATTATGACGAGCCCTGGCGTTTTTCAAATGTATACAGGAGTCCCTGATCTACGAGCTACTGAGTATGTTGATTTGGTATGCACAAATCTGACAGGCAACATGGCCAATCGTGATGCTACTTCAGCAACTATAAGCCGTGATATGATTGCTCGGATTTATCTGGACGATGATGTGCCATCGCAGGCTCTCGTGACTACAAACTATTACAATAACACACCCGTCAGTAACCCAATTTCAGCAGGAACTATTCAAGAACCAAATATTGTGCGATATACAGTGTCCTCTACTGGACTTACGGTTGGAGAGCAAGTTACTATTGCTGGAATTACCGGAGGTCAAAATTACAATTCATCTGAGTGTATTGTGGCCGGAATTGCCGGTTCTACAACAGTGCTTGTAGAATATCTTGGACCATTGCCAAATGGAGCTGTAATATCATACACCGGAGCAACGCTGTCAACGACACAGGGAGCACTTACACAGACATCCAAGCCGGTTACGACTTGGGATGACCGAGTGAATGGTGTGACTCCTTTCTGCCTGTATCGGCAGTTCCCTGTTCCCAAACAGATCCGTTGGGATAGTTCTATGCCAATTGCAAATATGCGATGGGAGATGTATGATAGCCAAGGTAGATCTCTTTCCCAGCTATGGGAACAGTATGGAGGTGGTCTTTTTAACCAGCCGATTTCAGCAGTCGTATTGGCCGGACAGCAAGTCACAGCGACAGTTCGGTCCACTGCTGGTATGAAGAATGGTCAGCTCGTATTAATGTCAGGATTCACTGGGGGAGGTTACAACAATCAGGCTGTCATTACATCCGTTCCAACAGCAACATCAGTAGTCGTGAACTATGCACCAATTACTCCTACAGGTGCTTCACCAACTCTAACATACGCTACTATTGAATCACTCACAGACTTCCAGAGCTCATTCGCTTGGAATTGCAGTGTTCTATGTTCCGAAGACTAACGCTTCGTTTTGACTGATTCCTCAGACCTTGCCTTGGGCATCTGAACACGTTCAGACTGTTTCTCGAACTTCAGTAGGTCTGTGGCTGACTTCTCATCTTCAGGAGCTGTGGATTCAATCACACCTTCCACTGGTGGGCTTTGGCCAATCAATGTATTCGTGATGATTCCCTTCAGAACCTTCATATCACCTCGTCTTCCCTTCATAGAATCTGCTTCGGGAAGAATAGGCTTTGATGGATTCGTATGTGCTTTCATATTCGAATAGGAAGCCCAAGACATTTTATGTATAATAGAGAAAGCTTCTTGGATCAAAGCTCCGTCTTTATGGATCAAAGCTCCGTCTTTATGGATCCTAGTATTTTGGTCCGGAATATGGCACCTGTCCGTAGCGTGCAGGCTGTGTCTTGCCAGCGTGATGAACTTTATGGAGTTCAGATACACTCTTGTCATGGATGGACATCTTGGCCGTTGTAAGGACTCCATCCAATAGGGGGCTTTCTCCCTGCAGGCCAGTTCGCTGAATAATCGCACGACCCAGATGTTCCATATGGACTGGCTTGTGAATGTTCACTTTCGTATTTTCCACTAGCTTAAGAGGCATTTATAAAATGGGGCGAAAACATTCTCTCAAGAAATAAACATAACAAATGGAGTCCTCGCTTTCCGAATCAGTGCAACAAATCGTTCGGCCCGGGAAGTGCGTGGATTACTACTATCCGGATGGAGAGACATCTACCAAGGCTTGCTTCCGCACTACACAGAACACGAAATACAAGCAGGGCTGGACGACGCTGTCTGCTGGAACCAACACACTAACCATCCCCCCCAACAATGGAATTTCTGATGTTATTTGCGTAGTTCAGCTACCTGCTATTTCCGCAAATTTTGCCTCACTTGCTCTTCCTGCCGGTTGGGGATATTCGCTGATTAAGTCCATCACCTATCGTTATGGTGGCACGAATCAGCTCACGCTCTCGGGTCAGCAGGTCCTACAGGCAGTTCTGTCACAGGCATCGGACTCAGGTGCTCGTGATGCTCTACTCACGCTTGGTGGTGTTCCTCTGACTGGAACGAACTCTTCAGGTGGTAATGATTTTGCGGGTGTGAACTATGCCTACATGTGGCTTCCTCTCCCCCACAGCAAGCCAACGGTTGAAGGTAAGCCCCCACCGTTCCCATCGGATCTGCTAACACAGCAGGTCGTGATTCAGGTCGAGATTTACTCCCTGCCCTCTATCTTCTCGGTAGCCACGGGTGGAAGCACTGCCGGTCTGCCTTCCGCTCTTGTCTCCGGTGAGTTCGTAGTCCAGCAGGTCGCCCTTGCAAATCAGGGTGATGCTCTAGCTAGACGCGAGGACATGACAACGCATTCGCTCACATACCCAATTCGCTTCATCCAACAGGAAACGCCCATTACGCTGACTTCGCCTACGGTAGGCCCTGGTGCGGTTCAGACGGTTTCCCTAACTGGTTTCCGCACAGGTGAAGTTCGTGAGCTCCATTGCTGGCTTCAGGCAACCGTGGATATTCCAACTGGCGGATCGGCTGGGGCTGTAGTCAATCCCTTCAAGTGGTATCAGCTGGAGAACGTAGTTGTCCAGTATGCGGGCGACCAGTATTCCAACTATGACTATGCAAGTGGTCAGCTGTGGAATATTGTCAACGGTGAAGTTCCTTCTCAGGTCAATAGTGTAATTTTAGTGGGGGGAGCTGGCACTATTTCAGATACAACCACATTCGGCCCCGCTTGGACGGTTCTGCCCTTCGGTCAGGGCTACTCACCACCCACAGCTCACTCCACTTACATGGCGGGTCTCCCAATCACGAACGGGCAGGTTCAGCTCTCGTTCACAATCCCTGCAAGTGCTCCTGCAAGTAACTACATTCTCCATGTGTCGTATGTCTACACGGCATGCCTTGCTCTCTCGCAGGGCACTTGCGAGTATGTGTTCTAAACGAAATACGAAAATAGGTTAAACTTTAAATAACAAATCTATAACCGAATAGATATCTTTACGGTTGTAGGTTCTCATGATGCGTGGCGTTTCGGTCTAACGCTTCGTTTCGGTCTAACGCTTCGTTTCGGTCTAACGCTTCGTTTCATTCAGATTCTTCCTCGTCCTCGGCACATGCCTTGGCGACAATTTTTTCAAAGTATGCTGTCAGAACAGGATACTTGGGGCAATTCTCAATAATAGCATCTCGCTCGGATTTTAATGATGCTCGAGGTGCTTGGGTATTCATAGAACTGACTTGTGATGTAATTCCAGCCATACGGCGAGCGTCCAACATCGACTTCATATTCGATGGTAAACGGTCCATTATAATATGTAGTGTTTTATAATATGCGAAGGGAAATGTCAGATCGAACAGAAGGATCATTAGCAGAAGTCCGAGAGTTTGAATTTGAATTACCAACCAATGGAGGAGTCTCCGTATGTTTTTTGGGAAGCACTCGGTCGGGCAAAACTACATTCCTAAAATGGTTGATTCAGAATCACTTTAAAAAACATTTTAAGATGTTGATGTCAAATTCGATTCATAATGAAATTTATGGATCATTAAAGATGGATGTAATGTCTCCGTTATATTGTCCTCGATTGGTCCGTGATGCATATATTATCAACAAGGAAACGGACAATCATTATAAGTTTTTGATGGTGTTGGATGATGTAGTATCTGCGAAGTTTGATAAAGAATTATTGAAACTGTTGGCCATCTATCGTAATTCCAATTTATCTGCGATTATTAGTATTCAGTCGCCTGTCTTGCTAAATTCGGCAACTCGTGGCAATTTGAATTATGTGATGTTGGGTCGTATGAATAGCGAAGAGCAAATTGAAAAAACAATCAAGATGTATTTGAGTTCATATATGAAGGGATCGATGGTAGACAAGATTCGTCAATACAAGGCATTGACTGAAAATCATCATTGGTTTGTGATTGACAATCTTCGTGGTATAATTTATCGGACTAAATTGACAATATGAGTATCTTAGTCAATCAATTTTATGCGAATCCTACAACCCCGATTTGGGGGCAGGGAATGCCAATATCGGTCATGCCATGTGCGATAGCAACCAGTGGAGGATCGCCTACAGCATATACAATAGAAATAGGTGGGCCCATTACAATTTTAGAAGCAGATACTACTGGATTGGTGAATGGATATTCATATCTTATTATGGTAGGATTTACATGTCAATTAACTGGATTTCTTCCCGTTGGAACAATGCCAGTTGGATTTGGATTAACATATTCAGATGGATCTGGAACCCAATGGCTCAGTGGAACACAATATTTTTATGATAGCACAATTGTTGCATCACAAACTGCTCCAATGTATATGTCATTGCCATTTGTGTATACAGGTGGTAGTAATGTTCAATTTACGGTTACAAATTATGATTCTCCAAATATAGAAGTTACTATTCAATTAACATCGCAAGCAATTATTCAGACGAGTGTTGCTCCTATTCAAGAACTTGTTATGAATACATAAATGAGTGTGTTAATAAATGAAACATACGCAAATGATACAACTCCATTATGGTCTCGGGCTAACAGTTCAGCACAGGCTTCTACTGTATTGTTTCCCGATGTAGAACTTGGATCGTTTTCATTATATAATGGTGAACAAACTATCATTGCATCATGCAATCCTGCATTGTATTCACAAAGTAATGTAGGTTATATGTTGACTTTGGGCATCAATATCTTTTTGGATTCAGATATTGATCCATCCACAGTAAATATTCCATTTGAATTTATTTTATACGCAAATAATGGTCTGGGTGCTCAATATTCAACAACTACATTTATTTATGATTTAAATACATCTGGAGATGCACCTGGATTTGTTACAATTTCATTACCATTTATTTCAGATGGAAGTGGAGCACAAGTTGGTTTGATCTGGATTAATGCATCTGATGGTGAAATATCTGCCATATTTGCAATTGGGTCGCAGAGTATTACATCTATGGGGGTTCCAATTCCGATTGATCAGATATTCATTCCTGCATAATAGACAACATGAGTATTTTGCTCTCAGAAGCCTATGCGAACCCAAACACGCCAATCTGGACACCTGCGGGATCCACTGGAGTTCCAACATCTATGATTACTACAACTGGAGGAAATGTTTCGAATATATATGCGAATAGTGTAGTGACATTAGTATATACAGTTCCATCGACACTTATGACAAGTGCAGGTATGTATGTGGCTACAATATCATTCGCATGTGAGCGTATATCAGATACTGGCGATGGTGGTAATATTTCACTGTATGCACAAATTCAAAATGATAATTCTATTGCATATTTTTCATCAGGCTCATTATTCTACATTGATAATCGTATAAGAACCACACAGAATACAGGGTTTTCATTGGTATTGCCATTTTATACAGCTGGAGATGGTTCCGACAATATTACAGTTTCAATATCCGGAGGACATGATTACACATCAATATCATGGGGAGTTTCTATGATATCATCTTCGTTGCAGTTGATTAATTCGTCTGCGTCACAGGTAAGTTATATTTTTAATTAAATTGAACTAGCCATGGTTTCTTACATTCAATAATTGTGTCTGAACATTTTGGAATATGGAAACATTTTCGCTGTGGGCGTTTAAAATCTTTTAATTTGGCAGTGCTAAGCCATATCATTTCTTTTGTTGTAGACTCCTTTGGATGTAGATACTTTGAGTTAACTCCTTCCATTTATTTTGTAGCAAACAATACATAAAATGTCACTTGCCGAGCTCCGATCTGAATTGCGTGAATGTCGTAAGACGACGGCGATGCCTGTAAGCCGTATGAAGAAAGCAGATGTCCTTCTAGAATTAGAGCGATCTCGTAAGCATATGTCGAGCGATTCAGAATCGTCTGATTTGTCGGAGTCACCAAAGAAGTCTTCTGTATCGGAGAAGCCTAAGAAGTCTGCGTCGTCTGAGTTGCCGAAGAAGTCTGCTTCGTCGTCGTCGGAGAAAAAAAAAGCCACTCTAGCGTCCTCAGCAAAGAAGACATCATCGAAGAAATAAAAGCCTATGGTTGTGGTAAGTTGGAAAAACTACCATTGGATGACATGAGTCGTTCTGATATTGTAGAACATTTGAAAAAGTGTCATTGTCCCAAGCTCAAAGAACTTCGTATTGAAATACAAGAATGAGTGCTGGTCCCCATGATATTGTTTCAAGTGTCCCAGTGCCAATTATGATAGAGCCTGTAGAACCGGATGTCTTCGTAGCAGTAGAACCTATATACAATTCGGTATTTCCTAAACAGTATGTTCATAAACAATGTGTTGTTGACCCAAGTGGAGCATCGATAGTAGAACCCGTATCTGTAATAGAGATAGCTGGAGCAGTAGCTCCCATACCTGAACTACCACGACCATCGTGGGGACAATCCAATGAAATCAAACAAAAAACAGTTGCTCCTCCGCTAGAAACGAAATGGGTATTTAATGGATTGAAAACTGAACGAATTGTAAAACCAATTCTAAAAAAATAGTGATTGAGATGTAAATGAGTATCTTACTGACTGAGTCTTATGCAAACAAGGGGACACCATTGTGGAGGTCAATAGGCACAAGCACACCTGCTCCGCATACTAATGTGTTTACTGGAGGTAGTAACATGGGTGCAAATGCTTTATATCCTATTACCGGATTAACGGTCGGACAACGATATACTTTCACGATTCAGGCTGGAGTTTCATGTGTTCAAATTGATGGAAATCCAACGATTGCTCAACTGAATGACGGAACAAATGGCACTGTATTGCTAGTAAGTGCCACTATAAGCCCAGATTCAGTTAATTTACCATACGAACTCGTGACGAGTGCAAGTGGTCCAGCAGGATTTTTAACTACTACTTTTCCTGGTGCAATTTGTTTTAATCCTATTTGGAGTTATAACCGTGATGCCGATGATGGTTTTAATTATTTGTCTCAATCGTATAATGTTGTCGTATCTCTAACTGCAAAGACTACTCAACTAATTTTTATGATTCGTAATACCAATACAAGCCCAACTGTTGCAAGTGCTAATAAAATTCTTCTATCAACGACTATAGTATATACTCAGCCTATAGTATAAAGATGAAGCTTATAAAAAGTCCTCTACTTAAAAAGAAATGGCGTGCTATATTTGATGATGGGACTCATATTGACTTTGGAGGAGCTGGATACTCAGATTATACAATGCACGGAGATGAGATTCGGAAGCAATCATATTTACGCAGACATCATAATGAAAATTGGAATAATTACAAAACGGCTGGTTCTTTGAGTCGATGGATTTTATGGAATCTACCTACAGTATCAGCATCATTAACTGACTATAAAAGAAGATTTGGTCTGAAATAGTCTTTAAAACGGAAGCGTTAGTCTTTGAAAGTTTCCCAAAAGTCACAAATGTTGATTTTTGCGAGGGGTCTAAAAACGATACTTTTTGAAGGGTTTTAGGGGGGGGAGGG
>Ga0214164_1001328_pt1 | contig 14161 bp, 13 predicted proteins | sample TroBogepilimnion_13_FD_153003 | JGI IMG/M metagenome (GOLD analysis project Ga0214164, IMG submission 153003) | Freshwater microbial communities from Trout Bog Lake, WI - Practice 03JUN2009 epilimnion v4 | ecosystem: Environmental > Aquatic > Freshwater > Lake > Epilimnion/Euphotic zone ...
ATGTGTGGTTTCGGTGTCAAAACATATTTCTGTACTAGAAGATAGTTTGTTGACTAATGCCGCAATCTTCTCGGTAGTATCCACTAATTCATAGTGATGTGGTGTATTGTTGATGTTGCCCCCGACTGCTGTAGAAGTTGACGTTAAATCACTTGTTTCCTCCGAAGTAATAACAGGCAATGGTTGGTCAAAAACACTTCCAAACAAACCTACAGCAGGTAAATCAGCTTTGGGAGGTGAGGGAGAAGCCATAGGGGCAGTAGTAATTGGCTCGAACAGATTCCCTTGATTGGTAGGGGCATTGCCAGAAGCTTTTTTAGTAGAGGAAAGAGACGGTGCAGGTAAAGGCAAGGCTTGTCCCAATATTCTAACTGCCATCGTCCTGAATTCCAACTCTGCAAATAGTTCATGCAGGGCTTCCTTATTCCATTCTTTCTGTCTGAAGTTTTCTTCATGAAACGCTACGGGCACATTCGTAATAATCGTCGCTAGTTTCTTACTAAGTATTGCATTCTCTTTTCCGGCACGAACTTTTTCACCCAATGCACCTTTTATTTTGTCAGCATTTGCTAATACGCCTTCAAGTGTGTCATATTCTTTCAATAGTTTGGCGGCAGTCTTTTCGCCAACACCCGCAATGCCAGGTATGTTATCTACGGCATCGCCCATCAAGCCAAGGATGTCTATTACTTGATCCACCCGTTCTATATTCCACTTCTCACATACTTCTTTTGGTCCCATTATCTCCACATCGCCACCAGAATAACCAGGCTTATAGATGCTGATACCTTCACGCACCAACTGGCCATAATCCTTGTCGGGAGTCACCATAAAAACCTCATAGCCTGCGTCGTGTGCTTCCCAAGCGAGGGTGCCAATTACATCATCTGCTTCATACCCTTTTACACCGATTACCGGAATGTTGAAGGCTTCCACCAAACGTTTAATATCAGGAATTGCCAATATCAGGTCTTCGGGTGCATCCTGACGGTTAGCTTTATATTCTGCAAAATCTATGTGGCGTTCTGTAGGGCCTTCCATATCAAAGCAGACGGCAAGATGCGTTGGTTTCTCACGCGCCATCAGGTCTACCAAAGCGTTGGTAAATCCAAATTGTGCATTGGTGTTTTTTCCCTTGCTCGTAATGCGGGGGCTACGGATGAGGGCATAATAAGCACGAAAAATGAGTGCGAAGGCATCTAACAGAAACAATTTCTTTTGCATCGGGCTAAGGTAAGGAGTGGCGGTGGATTTTCGGAATTAATGGGAGAAAGAAGTGGTTAGTTGTGTTGACATCCGTTGTTATTTCCGTTTCTGGGGTTAAACATTATTAAACTATTGTAAAATAAAGGGGGTGCTCTAGAGGTCTGATAACCATATAGAAGTACCGAGAGAAACATCATTTTTACAAGAAAATATCACTTTTAGGAGCAGGGGTGTGGCCTGTCTACGTCATTAATCTCGCATTCCATGTTATTATTCTCGCGAGATTAATCATCCGTCATGCGAGATTAGTCACCCATTATGCATGAATAATCATCCGTCATGCGAGATTAATGGTGCGAAATGAGCATTTATGATAATGTCCACTAAAGTGCGGATAATTGGAAAAGCCAAAATTGAGATTTCTTTGAAGATTTAATTGCCTTGCGAGTGATAATAAGCCTTTTCTTGACTGGGTCTTAGGATTATTGAGCAGCGTAAGGAAATAAATATTTAAATATTCTATTATGTTCTAGATGTCACCTCTGCAAGTAGCTTTTTATTTCCAAATATAATTGAGCCTAGTATATAAATTGGTGAAATCAGTAAGATTAATCCAAACATTTCTAGGGAACCTAATAAAGCATCTCCATATAAACTCTCCAACTCAATTTCGTGGCAATAAATGTTCTTATTAGGATCAGATGCTAGGATTAAATACAAATAAGCTAAAACAATCCCAATAAAAAAACGGTCTCCAACTTTCATTGAAGACCGTCCATTTATTTTATAGTACTGAGTGATTAACACTCATAAGTCATCATTCATAACTCATAACTAAATTAGGCTACCGCTTGTCTTACCAAATCAGCTGCTTCGCTTAACAAGATGGCAGATTGCACTTTCAAGCCACTTTCGTCTATTAGTTTCTTAGCTTCTGGCGCATTGGTACCTTGCAATCGAACGATGATAGGTATTTCGATATTGCCTAACTTATTGTAGGCTTCAATAACACCAGCCGCAACACGGTCGCAACGAACAATACCACCAAATATGTTGATCAAGATAGCTTTTACATTAGGATCTTTCATGATAATCCTGAAGCCAGCTTCTACTGTTTGTGCATTTGCAGTACCTCCTACATCCAGGAAGTTAGCAGGTTCACCACCGCTTAGTTTGATCATATCCATGGTAGCCATTGCCAAACCAGCACCGTTTACCATACAACCAACGTTGCCATCTAGTTTAACGAAGTTCAGGTTGAACTGACCAGCTTCTACTTCTGTAGGGTCTTCCTCGGTAACATCCCTCAATTGTGCAATCTCCGCATGACGCATTAATGCATTGTCATCCAAGTTCATCTTACAATCCACAGCAATCATCTTCTCATCGCTGGTCTTGAAGAATGGATTGATTTCAATCATGCTTGCATCCAAACCAACATACGCATTGTATAGATTAGTTACGAACTTTACGCAATTCTTGAAAGCCTCACCACTCAAACCGAAGTTAAAAGCAATCTTACGTGCTTGGAAAGGCAACAACCCACCACCAGGATGAACTAGTTCCTTGAATATTTTCTCAGGGGTATGATGAGCCACTTCTTCGATGTCCATACCACCTTCGGTACTGTACATGATTACGTTCTGACCCTTTGACCTGTCTAATAAGATACTTAAATAGAATTCTTTTGTTGGGTTTGGACCTTCATAATAAACGTCTTGTGCCACTAAGATTTTGTTTACTTTTTTACCAGCTTCACCAGTTTGAATAGTAACCAAAGTGCCACCAAGGATACCTGTTGCAAAGCTTGCAATATCCTCAACGCTCTTGCCCACCTTCACACCGTTCATGCCGGTTTCCTTTACCTTACCCTTACCACGACCACCAGCGTGGATTTGTGCTTTTACAACAGCAAACTTATTGTTGGTTTCTGTCTTAATCTGACGGTAAGCTTCTTCAGCAGCCGCTACAGTTTCAACAGCAATACCCTCTTGCACTGGCACATTATACTTTTTCAGTAATTCCTTTGCCTGATACTCGTGTAAATTCATATTATTTAAAAATTTTGCCGAAGATAAGAGAAACTGTATTAGTCCAAAACGAATTGCCTATAAATTTCATTATTTATTCTATGAAAACGTTGTAGAGAAGGATAGGGTCCATCTTTTTACCTTTAGTATTGTCCAAACACACTAATTGATGTTATCAATCCTTTTTTTAGTTTGTAAAAACGGGTGGCATTTGATTACTATCTATATGGAAAAGTATTTATAAAATATTAACCCTTATTTTCATAGCCTCAAACAGGGAAATAGATTATGCCTTTTAAAGCGAGTGATTTTGGGAATGATTTTTTGTGGGGAGTTGCGATTGCTGCTCCTCAAAATGAAGGGGCTTATAACATAGATGGCAAAGGGCTTTCTATCTGGGATGCGTTTGCTCGTAGGCAGGGAAAAGTTAAAAATGGTGATAAACCAACACATGCCTGTGAATTTTATTATCGTTATAAGGATGATATACTGCTGGCAAAAGCATTGGGTTTCAAAGTATTCCGGTTCTCCATTGCCTGGACCCGGATATTGCCCGAAGGAACCGGACGCATCAACAAAGCTGGTGTAGCCTTTTATCATAAAGTAATTGATGAATGTCTAGAATTGGGATTGATTCCCTTTGTTACACTCTATCACTGGGATTTGCCGTATGAACTGGAAAAAGAAGGCGGCTGGACAAGCCATCTGATGTTGAAATGGTTTACGCGCTTTGTTACCGTTTGCATGGATGAATATGGTGATAAAGTGAAAAACTGGATTGTGCTGAACGAACCGATGGGCTTTACCACACTCGGTTATATGATTGGCAAACATGCACCCGGAAAGATAGGGTTGGAATATTTTTTGCCGGCGCTGCACAATGCGTCTATGGCGCAAGCAGAAGGGGGGCGGATTATTAGAAGTCTTGTGAAAGATGCTTATATAGGAACTACGTTTTCTTGCAGTGAGGTAATGCCTTACACCAATAAGGAAGCGGATATACTGGCTGCACAAAGAATGGATTTATTGCTGAATCGCTTATTTATAGAGCCTTCCCTTGGCATGGGTTATCCACATATGGAAGGTTTTAGTATAACCGATAAAATACATTTTCATAATAAAGCCTGGAAATATACAGAAAGGATGAAGTTTGATTTTGATTTTATTGGTATTCAAAACTATTTTGCACTTACCGTTAAGGCCAATCCATTGATTCCATACATACAAGCCACCGAAGTATCGGCGACTACCCGCAAAGTGCCACATACGGCAATGGGGTGGGAAATTAATGCGGATAGCTTTTATAGAATGGTAAAGCGCTTTGCTGCTTATGAGGGTGTAAAGGACATTATAATCACTGAGGGGGGCGCCTGCTTTAAAGATTATCTGGTGGATGGTGTGATTAATGATGCCGACCGGATTCAGTATTTTCAGGATTATCTGATGGCGTTGCTGAAAGCAAAAGGGGAGGGGGTGAACGTTAAAGGATATATTGCCTGGACACTTACTGACAACTTTGAATGGTCTGAAGGATTTAAAGCCCGCTTTGGATTGGTGCATATTGATTTTAAAACACAATTGCGTACCATTAAGAACTCGGGATATTGGTGGCGTAAGCTATTGAAATAAACAAGGCAGGTTGTTAATGGTCTGTGTAATTAAAGTTTTCGTAGCCTTGGTTCTTACTTTCACTTCCTACTTCCTATTTATTGATAGTGGATACCTATCTATATTTGTCGCCATTACAAGATGAAAAAACTCGACTGGTTCATACTCAAAAAGTTTCTTAGCACCTTCTTTTTTGCTATCCTGCTATTCACAGTAATTGCTATTGTGATAGATTTGAGTGAGAAGACCGACAACTTTGTTAAGTCTGGATTAAGCTTTATGGGCATTGTGAGGGGATACTATTATGGTTTCATTCCTTACATCATGGCCTTACTTTTTCCTTTGTTTGTCTTTATATCGGTTATCTTTTTTACTTCCAAAATGGCAAACAATACCGAAATCATCCCCATACTTGCCAGTGGTGTTTCATACAATCGGTGGTTGCGGCCTTACATTATAGGTGGTGCCTTTCTCGCATTCATCCTTTGGATTTGCAATCAGACACTGATTCCACATGCTAATAAGATTCGTAGCGATTTTGAAGCCCGTTATGTGGATAGGGACAATTCATACGAGCAACTGACAGCAAACACCAACACTAGTATCTATTTCAAGGTCGATTCATTTACTTATGCAGGCATCATCAGCTACGATACAATGTATAAGCGTGGAAGTACCTTTTTTATGCAACATATTGAGCATAACAAAGTAACCGTAAACACGCGTGCAGAAAATATATATTGGGATACTGTCAACAAAAAATGGGTATTGGAAGGCGTATTGGTAAGAGTGCTTCATCCATTGAATGAAACCGTTACGATGTTTCCGAAAAAGGTTGAGAATTTTGGCTTTAAACCACAAGATCTTACACGGGACAAGTTTACAAAGGATAAGCTGACATCTAAGGAACTCTCACGTTTTATTAAACTACAAGAGGAGAGAGGCTCGGAAGGAATCAATGACTTGAAAGTTGAGTTATATCGCCGAGATGCAACTTGTATAACTGTATTTTTACTAACAGTTATTGGTGCGATCGTTGCGGGAAGGAAGATTCGTGGGGGTAGTGGATCCCATCTGGCAATGGGCTTTATTACAGCTGCTGCGTTTATCATCACCGATAGGTTTTCTACTATCTTCGCTACCAAAGGTAACCTTCCGCCAATGCTAGCAGCTTGGATACCTAATGGAGTATTCTTCTGTGTAGCTTTATATCTTCATAAGAAAGCACCCAAATAACAACTCTGGTGAAGTAGCTTATCAGCTGATCAATTGTGAGTGTATTATAAAATCAGCTGTATTTAAAATGCAGAATCTTTCATCGAAAATTTATTCTGAATTTGAAAATAGAGTTGCTGTATTTTAGCAACCTAAACATAAAATTGAATACTCATGCGTATCATCTCCTACAATGTGAATGGAATAAGGGCAGCCATCAAGAAAGGGTTTATAGATTGGCTAAGCACCAATCCGGCAGATATCATCTGTCTGCAAGAAACAAAAGCAACTAAAGATGATGCAGATTATAAGTCGATTGAAGCGTTGGGCTATGAAACCTTTTGGTTCTCGGCTCAAAAGAAAGGATATAGTGGGGTGGCTGTCTTCACAAAGATTAAACCAACCAATGTAATTTACGGGAATGGGATAGAACAGAGTGACTTTGAGGGAAGAGTGATTAGGGTAGACTTTGGAGACATTACTTTGATAAATGCCTATTATCCAAGTGGCACGAGTGGTGATGAAAGGCAGACTTACAAGTATCAATGGCTGAATGAGTTTAATGACTATTTGAATAAACTAAAAGAAACGCGCCCCAAGCTGATTGTTACTGGCGATTACAATATTGCCAACCATCCAATTGATATACACGATCCAAAAGGAAATAAGAATTCTTCGGGGTTCTTACCGGAAGAAAGGGAATGGCTTACTAATTTTTATCAGATGGGCTGGGTAGATAGTTTCAGATACTTAAATCCTGATACAAAAGATGCCTACACCTGGTGGAGCCAGCGTTTTCCAACAGTACGATTACAGAATAAAGGATGGCGTATAGATTATATCAGTGTAACTGACAACTTAAAGGATCGTATTACTGCCGCCACCATCTACCCAGATGTAAAGTATAGCGACCATTGCCCTATTTATCTGGAGTTAAAGTGATATAATAAAAGAGACTTACAATGATTATATATAATGTTACCACGCACGTTGCGCACAGCATCAGCGATTTATGGGTTGCTTGGATGAAAGAAAAGCACATCCCGGAGATTATGGAGAAGGGATGTTTTAATAAATACCAGTTTGTAAGACTCCTGGATAGCGATGAATCGGAGGGGGTTACCTATGCCGTTCAGTTCTATGCAACTGATAGGCAATCGTATGAGCTGTATCTAAATACCTATGCACCTGCTCTCAGGGAAGATGCTTTAAGAAGTTGGGGTAACAAAATCATTGGCTTCAGAAGCTTGATGGAGAGTATTGATTAAGTAAAATGAGTTATTTTTTATTATTAAGACACGATTTCCTTTCGTAAATAGTTTTTTTGAAAAAAAATATCTGTTTAAATCAATAAACCCAATAAATTTGGAACTTTAATAAAACACTTAAAAAGAATTTCATGAACAAAGCTGACTTGATTGCACAAATTGCCGAAGACGCAGGCATAACAAAAACACAAGCGAATGCTGCTATAGATTCGTTCACCGCTGCCGTTACTAAGACCCTAAAGGCCGGTGACAAAGTTACATTGGTAGACTTTGGTACTTTTTCAGTATCGTCTCGTTCTGCGCGTACAGGACGTAATCCTCAAACGGGAGCTTCTATTAAAATAAAGGCAAAAAAAGTAGCTAAATTCAAAGCTGGAAAGCAATTGAGTGCCAGCATTTAAAAGAATAAAATAATAAAGTAGTTCGGTTGGGCAAAACTTTTTATTTTTGCGATTCAAAATATACAAAAACAAATAATTATTATGGGTAGAGGCGACAAAAAAACAGCAAAAGGAAAAAGATTCAAAGGGTCATTCGGTAAAAGCCGTCCAGCGAATAGTAAAAAAACAACAGCTCCTAAAGTTGGTGCAGAAGTAAAAGCATCTTAATTAAAATACAAAGAAGCTCACTTAAATAAAAAGCCTGCTTGAATTTTATTCAAGCAGGCTTTTTTATGCATTCTTTACAGGTACTTAAACTAAATATTTTCAATAGATTTTAGTTTAGAAGAGTTAGTTCTCACACGTCAAACAAGAATATAAACTTTCACTTCCAGTTCAAAATGCTAAGCCTAGTTCTATAATGAATGTAGGAACTCCTTTATACGCAGTTGAAGATTACTGCTAACAGGTGTTAGTGGCAAACGCAGAACATTTTCAATAAACCCTTGCTCATATAAAAATGCTTTTACGCCAGCTGGGTTATTTTCTTCAAACAGCATATCATAGCCATCTAATAATTTGTAATGAATGGCTCTCGCTGCTGCAAAATCGCCTGCAAGTGCAAGTCGGATCATGGTTGAGAACTCTTTAGAAAATGTGTTTGCAGCTACGCTGATTACCCCATCTGCACCACATGCAATCTGCGGAAGAATCAAGGCATCGTCCCCACTTACAACCAAGAAGTCATTCGGACGATTCTTGACAAGTTGCATAAATTGATTCATGTCGTCAGAAGCTTCCTTGATACCCGCAATATTAGGTACTTCATGAGCCAGTCTAAGTGTGGTTGCTGCACTAAGGTTTCTGCCTGTACGTCCTGGTACATTGTATAATAACAATGGTAGGGGAGATGCTTCGGCCAAAGCCTTGTAATGCTGATATAGACCCTCTTGAGAAGGTTTACTGTAATAGGGTGAGGCACTAAGCACGGCAATGGCCTTGTCTAATGGAAAGGATTGCAAGTCTTTAATAGTGCTTGCAGTATCATTTCCGCCAATGCCAACTACAACAGGCACCCTTCCTGCAACCACTTTATAGGTAAATTCAAGTATCTCAATCTTCTCTTTCTTAGAAATAGTTGGAGTCTCACCAGTAGTTCCTAAAGTAACCACATACTCAACACCACTGGCAATTGCATGGTTAATAACCCGCTCAATAGCAGGAAAATCTACAGATAAGTCATTTTTAAATGGGGTAATTAAGGCAACCCCTGTGCCTGAAAGAGTAGAACGCAAAGACATCTTACGATTTTATATTTAATATCAAAGTGGCGGCAATATTAGCAAAAAGATTTATGAGAATATAAACTTTATCTATATTCTCCCTTTTTTAATGCTGCTACCAAACAATAGTGCAAATTATTTTTATTCACTAGCAATGGCTGGAATCTCTGTAGTAGGTATTGCTTCCCAGAATCCCATTTTCCCAAACTTCTCGATTCTTTTGTTTATACGAACCTTGGGTGAGTGTTTTTTTATTTCCTTTAGGTTAGTTAGTATCACCTTTTTTAGCAATTCAGCAGCTTCTACATAATCCCAATGGGCGCCACCAATTGGTTCTGGAACAATTTCATCTACCAGACCAAAGCCCTTCATATCTATAGATGTGAGTTTTAATTGTTCAGCAGCGGTTTCTTTCTTGTCAACACTACGCCATAATATCGAGCTACATCCTTCTGGAGATATTACCGTATACCAGGTATTTTCCATCATCAATACTCTGTCGCCAACACCAATTCCCAATGCACCTCCACTCGCCCCTTCTCCAATAATGATACAGATAACGGGTACTTTCAACCTAATCATTTCAAAAATGTTTCTTGCAATCGCTTCGCCTTGTCCACGTTCTTCCCCTTCCAGACCCGGATAAGCCCCCGGGGTGTCTATAAATGTAATAATTGGCTTGTCAAACTTTTCCGCTAGCCTCATCAGTCTCAAAGCCTTCCTGTATCCTTCTGGCTTTGCCATCCCGAAATTCCTAAGTTGACGCATCTTGGTTGTATGCCCCTTTTGTTGACCAATAAGCATTACTGTTTCACCATCCAGATCTGCAAATCCACCAATCATTGCTTTATCGTCAGCAAAGTTCCTGTCTCCATGGCACTCGATAAAATTAGTCGTCATCTTTTCTATGTACTTCAACATATAAGGTCTGTCCGGATGACGGCTCAATTGCACGCGTTGCCAAGGGGTAAGATGCTCAGTTATTTCTTTCCTCTTATCAACAATTGAACTTTCTAGTTGACTGATAGTAGAACTATAATCAATTTTCTGATTCTTTTCTGCAAGCTTTTTAGTCTGTTCAATTTGCTCATATAAGTCCTTGATTGGTTGTTCAAAATCAAGGAACTGTCTATTTGGGTATTGCGGCATAAATTCAATTATTGAGCGGTAAAAGTACGGTATGAAATTATTTCAAGAAAGATTTGTTTGTTTGGAATCTGTACCCTTATATTTGCACCCCGAAACGAACGAAACGGAAACGAAAAAGTTTGGCTAGGAAGTTCTTTAGGATCGGTAGTTCAGTTGGTTAGAATGCCGCCCTGTCACGGCGGAGGTCGCGGGTTCGAGTCCCGTCCGGTCCGCAATTAGATTTTAAAATGCCTTGTAATTCAATGAGTTACAAGGCATTTTTAGTTTTGGGTACACTATGGGGTACACTTTTTTAAAATAGCCTTAGAAGAATCTCAGAAAATAAATTAAAATGGGATTAGCGGAAATTATATCAAACCAACAAAACCATCCGCAAACCCATTCGCAATTCTCCTCCTTGGGGAAGTCAGTAGGCGGGTCTTTCATAAACAAGCACCTAGTCTACCTTCAGTCCACAACATCCTCATTAACTACACTTTGATATTCATGAATTAGTTGGGGCTACTATTTTGTATAGCTAAATTGTAGATGATTTATTTTTTCGAAATGCTTGTCAGATGATAAAAGTGTCAGGTTGTATTGAATCGCAGTAGCAGCAATCCAAACATCGTTAGTAGGTATTGGCTTACCGAGTTTATATAAATCGGCAATTAATTCACCATAAATTACAGCCGTATCACCATCTACATTCAATATGGTGGTTAACTTCAGAAAGTCATTTAGTCTTTTCAAATGCTTTTCTCTGTTTGATACCCTGTTGATACCAGTATATAGTTCTCCCAAGGCAATAGATGGTATAAATATTTCGGAAAGTTTGTATAAGTAATCGGCTATTTCTTTGTTTCCTTTAAAAACTTCAATAACGATATTGGTATCTACTAAAAAGTTATTTCCAGTCATCGGTATTTATTGTTTCGCAGGTTTCATTAATTGCTTTTGTTATTTCATCTGCTTCATTTGGGGTAATGATACCCACAAAATCATAAATGCTAGCCGCCTTTGGTCTTTTGTTTCTTTGTTTGTGCAAACCTTGCAGAACGGATTCAAGCTTTATGAGCGTTGTTTCTTTATCAACTTTCAAAATTGCTTGTATCAAGTTTATTTTTCTTATTTCCGTTTGCATAATGCCGTGTTTAGCAAACAAATTTACCTAAGTTTTCAATACGCAACAATATTTATAACAATTTGCCTTATTCAACCTTTGCAACAGACAGTCCACAATAGCGTCATCAACCCGACTTCGAGACATTCATGAACTAGACGAACTCCTCAACTATCCGCAAACCTATTCGCAATTCTCCTCCTTGGGGAAGTCAGGAGGTGGGTCTCTTATAATTACTACCCACCCATATCAACGTTACCCTCAGTAACGGTTAGTCCATAGAGGTATTCATGAATAAATGCCCTGATATTCAGGGGCAAGTTTGTGTAATAGTATCCCTAAGGTTTCAGACTTACTATTTTGTTGAAATTTTCCAAGTCTGTTGCCCCCTCGGTACTATAAAATAATAGGTTAGTGTTTGCCGTGATTCCTAAATACGCTTTCAGCGGTTGCATACTTTCTTTACACATAAGCGCAATAAAGCCCGCCAATCCACCAACGCCAGATTCTCCTGCAATTATCCTCTTGTCATTTCCAACAGGGTAATACAATTGTCTGATGGCTTGTTCTGCAAACTCATCTTCTATTTTGATGGCAACGTCTGTACCGTTTTTTATAATATCCCAAGATGTCAATGAGGGAATGCCACAGTTCAGCCCAGCCATTATTGTTTTAAAAGTACCCTCGGGGGCTACTCTTTTGCCAGCTTTAAACGATGCCAGAATTCCGTCTGATTCGTAAGGTTCCACTACAACAATTTTAGGACGATTATTACCATATCGGTTCACATAATACCAAATTGCCGCAGCAGCCCAGCTTCCTACACCAGCTTGCAAAAAAACTACGTCAACCTTAGGCTTAGGCAGCACGTGCAAATCATTTTCCAGTTCCTCAAAGTGCGTTAAATAACCCGCTTTTATCAAAGCAGGTATTTCTTCATAGTTTTCCCATGCCGTATCCTGAACCAATTGCCACCCTTTTTCAAAGCTTGTATTTTTGGCAACGGCACAGGTTTCATCATAGTTTAGTCCCGTATTAATTACCAAAGCACCCTCGTTTTCTATCGCTTTAATCCTACTTGCAACAGTATCCTTAGGCACAAAAACAACTGCTTTTTTGCCAGCAAGTTTAGATGCCCACGCTACTGCCCTGCCATGGTTACCATCTGTGGCTGTACAAATCGTTTCAATATCTGGCTGTTTTTCAAGAATTTTATGAACAGCATACGAAGCACCCAACCCTTTAAAGGCATTAAGTCCAAAACGGTACGATTCGTCTTTCACATAAATATTCCCAACATTATACTTCAAGGCAAGGTTAGGAAGGCTAACAATTGGGGTAGGTTGATACACCGATAGTGTTTTATGGTAATCAATAGCCTTACTATTGCTCAAAATATCGATTGTAAGGTTAGATGCCATTACATTGCTAGCCTTGTTTATAAAATATTCATTCATGATAATATACTATTAGGTACTTGAAAATGTGTTGCCATTGTTTAATACAATTTCCCGTTTGAAAACGGTGCCATTATTTTTACTCCTTGTTTTTTACAAGAAATAAGTCAAAAGGTAAAGTAAAATTACGAAGAGTTTTTTGAAATTTAGTTTAACAATATTGCAAGAAGGGACTAGCCTCTTACACACTTGGACTAGTTTGTAAATTGTGCAAACAAGCCTAAAAAGTTGGTTTGTTGCATTGCCACGCGTCACAGACGGCGCGGCAGCAGCGAAGTTGACGCTGACTAGTTAGGAATTCCAGTTACAAACTGGTTCAACTATTGGAACAAGTTACCAGCTATCGCTTTACACTTGCTCCAGTAGGGTTGTGTAGAAAATGCAGTTTAATTTTTTAATGCTTTTGAAATACGATAATATCGTTTATTCAATGCATCCCTACCACCTTCCATCACATCACAAACTGCATTTCGAATATCCTTGTTTTGCAATGCATTGTTTCCTTCAACTACTACTTGACCTCCCGAGAATTCCATGTAAACAATATTATCAGAATTAGCATTAACTGCTATGTTGGGATTATGAGTTACAATAATTAGCTGTCTTTTTTGTTTTAATTTTTTAAAACCATCAACCACAAACTTAGAAATCAGTTTTGTGTCTAGGTCATCTTCTGGCTGGTCTATTATTAAAGGTATGTCATTAAGAGCTAAAAGAAGACCTAACATACCTGCCGTGCGTTCGCCAGCTGAACCAGATTGAATGTCTTCTTCTTTTCCTTCTTTTCTAAACTTCAAAACGAGCTTGTCTTCTGGAACCCAAACCAATAATCGGTCAATATCTTCAGGAGTATTCTGTTTTAGATAATCAAGGTGTCGTGCTAATCTCATATCAAGAGATTTTTTATCAGATTCTGTGGCGGATAAAAAATCTTTTATACTATCTTGCCTTTTTTGCCAACGAGTCGTTTCTGGCTCATTTATAATCCTTGCAATTAGTCCCCAGTTCTCTCCATTTTCTTCATTAATGCCATAAATATCACTTGCAAACTCTCCACCTGATTTTCTAAGTAACCCTCTGAATGAGGTGTTTGCATAGTCAACATCTGCCATTGGATGAAGTTCAATTAATAGAAATGGATTATTTGAATCATCAAAGTCTTTCCAACGACTTATAATTTCATTACGCTTATTTCTTAATTCTTTTTCTTTATCTATAATTGAATTGTAAAGATTTAATATACCATCTTTTACAAGTTTAAGTTCTTCTTTCTGGTTTTCAATCAAAGCAAGCTTGTCATTGAATATTGTTCTGCGTTGTATTAAAGATTCATACGATTCAGTTCCAAACTCTTGAATTCTTTCAGCAATTCCTGCATAAGAAGCTTTTGCAATTTCAAATTGTTCGAACCATGATAATGAATTAATTTGCCCAATAAGGTTCTCTTTATAAGGAGTTGCGAG
>Ga0214164_1001329_pt1 | contig 14147 bp, 13 predicted proteins | sample TroBogepilimnion_13_FD_153003 | JGI IMG/M metagenome (GOLD analysis project Ga0214164, IMG submission 153003) | Freshwater microbial communities from Trout Bog Lake, WI - Practice 03JUN2009 epilimnion v4 | ecosystem: Environmental > Aquatic > Freshwater > Lake > Epilimnion/Euphotic zone ...
CTTGCCGGAATTTTTACCGCTTGGATCTTGATCGCGGAAAATACTGTTGGAAATCCAACTGGTCATAAATGGATGGATGCAATCATCACAACTGTTTGGGTTGTCGGTATCTGTAATTCAATTAACTTCTTCGACAATTTAGATGGTGGGGCAGCTGGCACAGTTGCCGTCACTTCTACAGCGTTATTCATACTTGGCTTTAGCGGGCACCAATATTTAATTGCGGCACTTTCATCGGTAACCGCAGGTGCAACTATCGGATTCTTACTTTGGAATAAATCGCCAGCTCGCATCTATATGGGTGATGCTGGTGCTCTGTTCCTTGGTGTGTTAATCGCAACGTTAACAATTCGCCTAAAGCCAGATGCTGAAACTCAATGGACTTCACTTGCAACGCCAGTACTTTTACTTGCGGTACCAATTCTTGATACATCGGTTGCAGTTATCTCTCGCCTAAAGCGCGGAATATCGCCATTCCAAGGTGGTCACGATCATCTTTCACATCGCTTAATTCGCGCCGGACTTTCTCGCCGCGCTGCTGCAATTTCACTTTGGTCGTTATCAGCGTATTTCGCAGCTTCATCGATAGCGATAACGATGACTTCAAAGGCGGTCGAGCAAGTAATCGTGGGCTTTGCCGCAGTTGTTTGGGCAGTCTTATTTATTAAATTCTTCCAAACTGCAGACTCCTAAAAAATTCCCCCGTAATTTCTGCGGAATTTTATGCACCTAACTCCATAGACTTATCAAAATTAACTGCCTATATTTTTACCCGTGTTAAAGAAACTTCAGACTATGCACCCCGGTGGGAAGCGCCTGCTTGCCCTGTTTCTTTCGATACTTTTTGTTTATGGCGCAGTCATAATTGCAATTTCACACACAAACGACAATGGTGCGAATGCAATCGATGATCAGCTATCCGCAGCAATGAACCAAAAGCGCGTTGACGTTTATGCGCAAATTACCGAAGTAAACCCGCTGAAAGGTGAAGCGAAGGCGAGAATCGAACCGTGGCCACTTGATGATTCACTCGGCTACCGATATCGAAGCGGATGGATGCCGGTTAAAGATATGTCGGTTCACGTAGATGCAATAGTTGGTGGCTCACCAACCGGCGATAATTTATATAACTTCAAGAAGAACATTCCGGTTGGTGGATTTGATGTGACTTTGGATGAGAAAGTAACTCCGGCCGCAAATATTGGACGTTATCCTTTTGATGAATACAGTTTTGAAGTTCCAATTTCTGCTTCGTACACCGACGATAATGGCGCAACGCAGGATCTTCCAATCTTGCCGCAGGATTACACCAAGAAAATCGACACCTTTGATATTTCAATGAAACATGTCCTATGGACTGATTCAAACAAAGTTGTTAAGCAAAACGATAAAGCGAGTATCGATGCAGCCGTTGCCGAGTACAACACGGGAATTTCCTCTTCGATTTTTGATGCCAAGCGCTCTAATTCCACAAAATTGCTTACGTTAATTATTTTGGTTTTGATGATCACGGCCCTTGCCTCGGTTGCAACAATGGCATTCATGGTGGCATCAACAAAGCGTCCGCCAACGCTTTCAGCACTTACTTGGTCGGCTGCACTCACATTTTCATTGATCTCACTTCGTGGCCTATTCCCAGGTAGCCCACCAATCGGTGTAATTATCGACCGGGTGGTCTATTTCCCAGCCTTGCTTGTCACTCTGGTCTGTTCGCTTTCAATCCTCATAACTTGGACTCGTCGCGAGGATTACGTTAATTAGCGTTAGCCGTTAATCTTTACTCGTGAGCAAGCGCGATCAAATCGAATTCACAGCTTGGCTGCAAGAGCGCCAATCTGCGCTACTCAAGGCGGCGCGAGTGATTTGTTTTGATACCCAAAATGCCGAAGATGTTCTGCAAGAGGCGCTGGCCGATGTTTATATGCGCTGGGCAAAAGTAAAAAAGCACGACAATCCCGAGGCATATGTCATGCGGGTTATGGTCAGCAAACACGCAGATATGCGTCGCAAGTGGTTACGAAAGAAAGATGAAAAGGAAACCACTTGGGAATTAGCCGAAAACATTCGAAACATTTCGGATCATTCTGATGATGTTGCTCAACGTTTACTTGTTCAATCCGCACTTAAGTCATTGTCCGCTGTGCAACGTGCCGTACTAGTTTTGGTTTACGAGCATGGCATGGTTTTGCGTGAAGTCGCGACAATCCTTGAAATCCCAATGGGCACTGCAGCTTCTCACTTAGCCAGAGGCAAAGCCGCAGTCGCCGCATTTCTCGATTTAGTTCCAGAGTTTGAGAAATCTATTAAGAAATCGATTTCTAGCCCAAGTATTTTCAATCAGACAAACACTGAAATTGTCTACGGAGAGGTGGTGGAAGATCAATGAGCGAAATTGATCCGTTAATCCGCCGCGAACTCAATTGGATGGCCCTTGGGGTTTTGGAAAATCGTGACTTATCTGAATTGGTTTTTGCCAAAGTTCGTCGTCGCCGAATCAAGCGCGTCCTGATAGCAGCATCGGTTGCATTTTCATTGGTAATTGTTTCCGCTTTAACCTTTGCTGTTGTTCAACATAATTCAAATCGTGCAAAGGCCATTGCAACGGCAAATACCGGTGCAATCGGTTCCCAAGATTCAAATGCACTTCAACCGTCTTCTATTACGGGATTAATTTCTGATTACCCACTCACTTGGGAACAAGGCGTTGGTGATCTTGGGGCAATTAGTAAGGCAGGTGGTATTGGCGACACCTTGGGTGGTGCTACGGCTGTCGGACTTAAAGTTTCTTGGCAGCGTTGTCCAAGTGGTCAATGTCCAACTACTTGGGTACTTGCACTTAAGAACAACACTCAGGACTTAATCTCAATTTCGCCCACACTTATGATTTTCACCGATCACAGTCCGCTGGATAGTTTTGCGCGTCCGACAACTATCACGCCAGGGGCTACTTCACTTCTCGTCTACACCTTCCCGGAGCTAACAACCGGGATGGACGTGGCTTCCGATTCGACCTGGCAATGGAACTGGTTCCTAACGGTTCCAAAGTAATTGCCCCTTACTTGCAGAAGAAATACCCCACAGGCGCATAAATACCCTGAGTTATTACGGTGTAACCGCTAGGAGTCCAAAAGGTTGGGCTCACTTCGTATCTCTTGGGGGAAACGTGAAGAAACTTATAACCGCGGGGGTAACAACCCTTGCCCTACTCGCAAGTGGTGTTATGTCTGGTATCGCACCGGCACATGCAGCACTTCGTGTTCCACACGCAACTTGGCCCGCATGTTCCGTTTCACCAGGAACTTATTGCGTTGACTCAGTAATTGTTACTGATGCACGCGGTCGCCAGATTCCACTCGTATGGGTTCCAGCTGGCCAAGCAGTGCCAGCAGCACCTGCAAATAGCGGCCCATTGATGGCCCCAATGGCCTTTGTTGATTCAAAAGGTAAAGTACTTGTTAACAATTGGTGGGAAGTTTCACCAAATCGTGATGTCCTCTTGAGCGGCACCGAAACTTTCATTGATGCCACGCAATTTATCGGCACGCCAAACATGCCGTCACAAGGTGCTAAGTATGACCCAACAACCAAAACTTGGGATGCGACCGAGCCAATCGATAACTGGTCTGCACCAGGTGCAACTTGTACAGATCCAAATACCAAGCAGGTCATTCATGGAACTCGTGCAGACTGCACCAAGTCGGCGATTATCGTTGTTCAAGATAATGAAATGAAGTACTTGATGGCATTCCCTGGCGCTGACCAGGCTGCAAAGCAAATTGCATTTCTAAAGACCGGATCATTTGTTGATCTAAATACTTTGGCAGGAACGAATATGGAGCCAGCTCCAGGTTCAACTTACGATGCTAAGACACAGACATTCTCAAAAACTGAGCCACTATTCATTCCTCAGTGGATTCTGCAGAATGCTTATGTTCAAGGATGGAACGTAACCGGTTTAACCTCGCTTCCAACCGACCAACCAACACCTGCAGCAGGCACAGATACTTCAACTGCTGCTTCGACTGCAGTCCCTGATTCATCTTCAGTTACCGCAGATGCAAATCCAATAACCGCCGGTCGCGTTTTAGGTGGCCGTTGGACTTCGCCAAGTTGGAACTCACTTGGCTTAAATGCCCTCGGATATGACGGTTTATACGTGGATGCAAAAACGGCTAACGAATTCGTTAATCACGTATTTGTTGACGTTAATCCGGTTCTAGTTGACCAGAACAATAAAGATAATTTGGCGGCTCAAACTGGAAATAAGAACTATGCAACCAACCTTGATCCTGATGTAACGATTTCGGTCAAGCTGCGTACTGGTGAAATCAAGACCGGAGTTACTGTCGCTGTTGGTGTAGATACCGAAGTCCAACAAGGTCAGGATCAATACGGAAATAACTTAACTATTTCCGGTAATCCAGTTTCAGTTCCAGTTTCCAAATCAGCAGCAGATTGCACCGGCGAAGCTGGAGTTGCAGTTGCAAATGTTCGTCAGTTCCAAACTCTGATCGTCGTTCAAAATGACACAGCTGGGTTTGGCGTAGATGGAACATCTGGAAATATGTATGTCGGTTCAAATGGTGTTTGTTCATTGAGCACCCCAACCTGGAGTCCTGATACCAAGTCCTTTACTTGGCAAACGTCAGCTCCTCACTTTGCTTCCGATGGGACAACTGTGAACAAGGGCTTCTACAAGGCAGTAATTCCATTCCAAGATGCTGCTCTTCTATGGGGTCTAACTAACCCAGCAGATGCTGCAACCGCGCTAAAGGTTTCAGTTTCAACTGAAGCTGGTAGCTCATCAGCTGCAATCAGCGTTGTTTCTGCAAAGAACAACAACATCGTGATCGACGTTTCAGGTTTTGGATATTCCCGTCCAAAGCTTTCGATCGCAATGAAGCCTGGTTACAAGCCTTCTAAGAAATCAATCTTGTCACTACCTAAGGCGAAGACAACAGTCACTTGCGTATTAGGTAAGACGACAAAGAAAATCACCGATGTGAAGCCGGTATGTCCAAAGGGATATAAGAAACTGGTCTAACAAAAGTACTCCTTCCAAGGGAAACTCAAGAAGTCTGCTCCGCTAGTCAAACAGCGGAGCAGGCCTTCTATTTCCTAGAAATTGATTTAAGAAAGGCGGGGACAGTGAAGAAAGCTCTTACAACTTTATTTGTAGCTCTATCTTTACTTTTTCCAGCCATTACAACTTCGAACTTTGCAAGTGCTACCGGTATCGATGAGCAATACCAACCAACACCACCGGCCGATCAAACGAATTACCAGGGATATCGCGCCCAAGAATCCTTTTTCCAATCAACCCAAGATTCTTACCTAGGAAGTTGGACCTATAACGATTCTGGAACTGTTCAAGTTAAAGCTTGTTCGTCAACTTCAGATTCCAATTGCGGTGCAAACTCCTTAAAGCTTCAATATTCAGCGGTGCTCCCTTCTTGTAGTGCCAGTTCATCACCAGACTGTGTAGCCGCAGTTACAGCACAAGATGAATCGGGAACCGCGCTAACGGTTAATCCAATTGGGCAATTCCCGACCGCTTCATTCCAACAATTCACTGGTGATCCAGCACTTAAATTGCCTTCGGGATCGACTGCAGTTTTAGTAGATATACCAGGAGCACCCCATGCCGGTGGGACAAACTATTTAGTAAAAGTAGCCCTAAAGGGAACTAAGAAAGCAAATGAAAAAACTTTTGCGGCACCTGAAATTCAAGCAAGTATCTACGCCGTAAAAATTGTTTCTGGAGATTTTTTTGAAACGGGTTTAGAAACAAACCCAACTGATACGCCAACAGTCGATGGCTCATTCCAAATTGGCGCGTATAAGGCCAACGGTCAGCACCCAAATGATGGCGGCCATCCAACGACGGTTTGTGTCGCGAGTTCGTACACGCAATGCGCCGAACCGTTTGCCCTTCCAACAAATATAAGTTTTGGTTTCAGTCTTCATCTTTCAAATCAACCTGTCGGTTGGTTACACGGACGCATGAAATCGCCAACAATTGATCTGAATACCGCAGGCGGAATAACCACACTTAATGTAAGTGCCCAGCCAATTAAAGTTCCAGTTGCCGCCACCTGGGTTACAAATGATCAAGTAACTCCAGACCTTAAGGCTTTCTATGCCCAAAGAGGTTGGAAGCAAAACGTTCAAAACATCTCGAATTCACATGACTCAGGCGGTTTCAATCAGGAGTCGATGAATGAATTTTTAATGTGGCTACCAATTCTTAAAGATAAGGCCGCGGCTCTACCAACACTGTGGACACTAAATAGCATGCGCGCAAATGATGGTGGCGACAAGATTTCACAATGTTTAAATCAAACATCAAATTTAGCTGGCATCGTAACCACCAACGCAACGATGTATATCGATGGCCCACCACAATTTGATAAGAACCAAGGTGCGCTTAATTACAAGGTTGCTGCTACCCACTTCGAACCTGATGGGTCAACACCATTTAAAGGCACCTATGACTTGGTCATGAATTCAAAGGTAGCTCGATGTATATACGGATATACAAGCGCACCTGTCGGAGCAACAATCTCGGTTACTTCCGCGGATGGAACCCCAGATATCGCGACCACCGTATTAGGAGAGAAAAATGGCTGGCTCTATTTGGGTGCATATAACTTCACTTTCTCTAATCCAAATATCACAGTGAAGTTGACCCAAGCCCCATCGAAATCTCAGACCACCAAAGTGATAACAAAATCAATTACTTGCGTTAAAGGAAAAGTTTCAAAAGTAGTTTCCACCCCATCATGCCCAGCAGGCTACAAGAAAAAGTAGCCTTAGTAGCCTGGGTGTTTTGGCAAGCCCATCTTCTCGCAAATTTCATCGATCGAGAGTCCTTGATTCAACATTTTCAAGTAAGGATCTATTGCGTCAATTTCACTTTCAGACATTTCATTATTTGAATCGATCTGCGCTGAATTCATGCTCATATTATTCACCGCATTCTAAAAAAATAGCGATTGTCTTAAATTTTATTAATTTCACTGAGAGTAATTTCTACGCACGAGATCAAATTGAAGAAACCTGTGGAAAAAGAAAAGCTGTGAATTAGATAAAAAATAAAGTGGCTCGGGACAGGATCGAACTGTCGACCTCACGATTTTCAGTCGCGCGCTCGTACCAACTGAGCTACCGAGCCAATATTAAGTTGAGTTAAAACTTGTAAAACTAGTTAAAACTTCCGAACCAATCTAAAACTAGAAAGAAGAAGAGTGTGTGGACACTCTCCTTCTAGCGACCCAGACGGGACTTGAACCCGCGACCTCCGCCGTGACAGGGCGGCGCGCTAACCAACTGCGCTACTGGGCCTTTCCAGAAACCAAGCAACTTTTAGTTCGTTCATCCCCACTCACTTCAATACGCGTTAACGCATTTACATCAGTGGCAACGAACATTGCTTCGTTCCCTTTCGGTAAAAAGATAAATCGAAATTCATCTCTTCCCTAGTGCCCCCAACGGGGTTCGAACCCGTGTTACCGCCGTGAAAGGGCGATGTCCTAGGCCTCTAGACGATGGGGACGTTTTAAGGCAGACGCTAAGGGTATCGGACTAAAAGGCAGGGGCAAAACCCGCTTACAAAGCCCAACGAGTATTAATCGAAATCGTTAAATCCTGTTGCCCGAGGTCGATCTGGGTCGCACCGGCATCGCTCTTGGCCATCGCCATCATAACTGGATATGGATTTGGCGAAGCGCTCTCTTCCAAATAAACAATCCTGCCGAGTGAAACACCTAGTAACTTTGCATACGAACTCGCCTTCGCTTTCGCACTTGCAACCGCTGCAACTCGCGCAGCTTGCGATGCAACCGTTGTGTCATAAACAAATGGCGTAACACCATCGATAGAAAGTGAATTATCTGTAGCACCAACAACTGCATCGACAATCGCGCCGGCATTCGCCGCATTTCTAATAATGATTTCAAAACTTTGCGATGCACGGTAACCGGTCAATACCGAGCCTTTATCTTGGGTGTAGTTGTATTCCGGGAATACGGTTAACGAAGTTGATTTGATGTATTGTGAAACAATTCCATTTGCAACCAGAGCCGTACGTACCTTCGAAGCGCTAGTCGATGCCGCACTTAACGCATCCTTACTTGCGCCAGCCACAACCGAAACCGTCGCATTTAATCGAACCGCATCAGGCTTAACCTTCACCGTGCCGCTTGCACTTACCGATATGTATCGATCCGCCGCATGCGCACTAGAAGGCACGGCAATAAACCCGGCAATTGATAAAGCAATGGTTATAGATGTGATTCGACGAAGTTTCATAGCCCTAGCCTCGCACAAATCCCCTAAAAAATTCCTTAATAATTAGTGAGAGAATTAGCCCATGTTCCTTTCAAAGTGCACCGCTGGCATGATCGTTAGCGCCGCGCAAACTTTGAAGGATGGCCACCTTGTCGCATTCCCAACCGAAACCGTTTACGGCCTTGGCGCAGATGCAACCAATCCAGATGCCGTCGCAAAGATTTATAAAGCAAAAGGCCGCCCGGCGGATCACCCACTAATCGTCCACATTGCATCGATGGATTCCCTAAGTGATTGGGCATCTGAAATTCCAGAATACGCAATCAAGTTAGCCAGAGATTATTGGCCTGGCCCAATGACGCTCGTTCTAAAGCGAAGTGAAATCGCAAAAGATTTCATCACCGGAAACCAAGAAACAGTTGGCCTTCGCGTTCCGGCCCAACCAATAGCACTTGCCCTGTTAAAAGAATTCGAAAAAATCGGGGGCAAAGGAATCGCCGCCCCAAGTGCAAATAGATTCGGCGCAGTCTCACCAACTACCGCAAATGCCGTGATGGATGAATTACTTCCTTACCTCGACATTAATAATGACCACATTCTCGATGGTGGCCCATGCACGGTCGGCGTTGAATCAACCATCATCGATTGCACCGGACAAACCCCGAAAGTATTACGCCTTGGCGCAATCACAATCGAAATGATTTCCGAAACCACCGGCCTTGAAGTTATCGATGCCGTAAGCAATTCTGAAATTCGCGTATCCGGATCACTTGAATCCCACTACGCACCAAAGGCAAAAGTAATCTTGAATCAAACTCCGAAAGCTAGCCAAGGTTTAATTGCGCTAAATGAAATCCAAACACCGGAAGGTGTAATAAGACTTGCTTCGCCAATCACAATCGAGCAATATGCGCGCGACCTATATTCAGCTCTTCGCGATGGCGATGCAAGAAATCTCACTGAAATTGTTGTTGCCGAACCATCCGGCGAAGGTCTTGCTGCCGCTATTCGCGATCGCTTAAAGCGCGCCGCTAACTAATTACTTCGTAATTAGCGCCGCTAACTTCAGATCAGGGAATTCCTTTTCAAAGTTTGCCCGTCCCGGTAATCCAGTTATCTCGAGCGCAACAACTACGGAATCAATAACCACTCCACATTGCTGCAATAACTTAACGCTGGCAATAAGAGTTCCACCAGTTGCAAGCACATCATCGACAAGCATCACTCGCTCGTTCTTATTCAAAATATCTTTCTGAACTTCGATTACATCGTTGCCATATTCCAAACCATAGGAAATCGAAAGCACTTCTCCAGGCAACTTGCCAGCCTTACGCAGTGGCACAAATCCCTTATCCATATGCAATGCAAGCGCCGTTCCAAGAATTAATCCCCGAGCTTCAATTCCAACAACGCAATCAACTACTCCAGCAAACCGGCTTAAATGATGAGTCATCGCATTGAAGTGATCAGGGCTCTTTAAGATCGGCAAAATATCCATGAAGAGAATTCCCGGAGCCGGGAAGTCAGGTATCTGACGAATCTGCTTCTCGATCTCAGCGATTTCCACGTGCTGAGTCTAGGTCCAAAAAATGTCGATTGATCCCCGGCAAATCAATTAGCGACTTGTGGATCGTTTGCCTACGGCAACTAAAAGTGGAGCAGAAGTGGACGCGGAATAACTCCCACTCGTCGGGGCTAATCTTGCTGACAACAAAACAGAACCAATCGTTACTGGCTTCCAAACACAATTGATGGTGGCTCCAGAAACTATGACTGTCAATGGAACGCAGTGAAGTGGTCGGCCATTGTAAAAAAATGTAACCGTTCCCGCAGTGTTGATAGATGCCGTAATTGTGCTTGAACTAAGTTTTTGTGGCGGGTTGCTGCCCGCTGTGATTGAGATTGAAATAGTTGAAACTCCAGCCAAAGTTGTTACTTGGCTTTGCGAACTTTCTGCTGAAGTTGCATAACTGACGTTATCGCCAATCGCTGTAACTGTGACTTTATAAGTCGTACTCGGGTTTAAATTAGAAAGTGTATTCGGAGAAGTAATATTCGAAATGGTCACGGTTATCGATTCCACAAAAGTTGTTCCGTTACTCTGATATACATTAATTGTGTAACTCGAAGAATTTGCAACAGTCGAGGTTTCGCTCACGGAAATCGTTGTTGCGGATGTCGGTGTCACATTCGGAGCAGCTGGAGTACCGAGCTGTGGAATTACTGGCCCAAAAGTGAGACTTAAGGTTTGACTTGCTGCGTTACAAGTTGTCCCATTGGCTCCACCCCAGTTGCTGTTACCGATCGCAGGACGCAAAGTGAAACCATTTCCACATGAGCATCCACCGACATTTGTGAACTCCACTGCAACGATCGAAGAGGTGGCACACCCATAAGTCACGTACCATGTATTAGATCCAATAGTTTGTTGTGTGACAACCACAGGCGATACTCCTGCCGTGTTTGTGGTTCTAATTGCGTTTGCCAGAGTTTGAACTTTTGTCGGATCAGAAACGGTAATGGTTGGACCAGTCGAACTTGAAAAGGTGAATTGCGTATACGTCCCTGTTAATTGACTACGAAAATTGTTCCAAGCATCAACTATCGCCTGTGTCGGCGTTACCCCAGTTGTGAAAGCTTGTGAGAAAGTTACTGGTGCGGAGTCGGCCTTGGCTGGCATGGCTAGAGAGACAGCCAATATTGTCTGCAGCAACAAACCGATCAGCAGACTTTTCCCGAACTTCACACCTGATTATCCCATTCATCCCTGCCCTAATGACGAAGTATCTGAGCATGATGCAGACCCGATACACTTCGGCTTCTTGCACTTGTGCAACTTGGGGCCTATAGCTCAGTCGGTAGAGCAACGGACTTTTAATCCGTGGGTCGACAGTTCGAGCCTGTCTGGGCCCACTTATGTTTTTCAGTCCTTTCGCTAATTTCGTTTGAATCTTCCACCTCAAACTCCGCTACTACACATACACTTCCCAGCAACGGAAGGTTTGATTTACAAATGCGCATTGGAAAACGCCACAACGCCGATTGGGCCTCGATTGTTCTGGGTCTCGGCCTTGGGCTAACGGCAGCAATCTTTTTAGAGACAACAACTAAAACTGATTGGCAATCGCCTTATCCAATCATCGTTTCGCTATCGAGAATCTGCGCACTTATTGGTTCATATCTTGCACTGGTCGGTTTAGTTTTGGTTTCACGTATCGGATGGATCGAACGTTCAGTCGGCCACGATCGCTTAGTTATATGGCACCGCAAGCTCGGTCCTTATTCCATGTATTTAATTACTTTTCACGTTCTTCTAGTAATCCTTGGTTATGCCGGAAATGATCGAATGCGAATCGGCTTGGAATTATGGCGAATGATTCGCCGCTATCCATGGATGCTTCCAGCTTTTGTTGGTTTCCTATTCTTTGCTGCTGCAGGAATTACTTCATATAAGAAGGCCCGCGCAAAGATGAGTTACGAAACTTGGTGGACGATCCACCTTTATACCTATCTCGCAATTTCACTTGCTTTCATGCACCAAGTTTTGACTGGCCCAATGTTTATTGGTCACCCACTTAACAAGTTGTATTGGGAAGCTCTTTACATCGGAGCGGCCGCAATCGTTGTTTTGTGGCGCTTTGTAATTCCAAATGTTCGCTCACTCCGCCATGGTTTGAAAGTAGAACAAATTGTTAAAGAGGGTCCAGGTGTTTATTCGGTAATCATGAAGGGCCGTAAACTAAATAAGCTCGGCGCTCAAGGTGGACAATTCTTTGGTTGGCGCTTCCTAACTTCCGGTCAATGGTGGATTTCCCACCCTTATTCTTTATCTGCCGCCCCAACCGACAATTTCATGCGTGTAACCATCAAAGAACTTGGCGACCAATCAAGTGTTATCAAGGAAATTAAACCTGGAACTCGCGTCTTCTTTGAAGGTCCATATGGAACATTCGTTGCATCAAAAGCAACTCGCGGCCATGTTGTTCTAGTTGGTGGCGGAGTTGGAATTACTCCACTTCGCGCGCTAATGGAAGAACTCGATCCTGCAAAAGAGATCAATGTTCTATTCCGCGCATCAAAGGAAGAAGATTTAGTTCTTCGACATGAATTAGATGAATTAGCAAGAATTCGTGGAGCCCGCGTTCACTACTTAGTTGGTTCTCGCAAGGAACATCCAATGAACGCTAAATACATTTCAATGATCGTTCCGGCCTTTGCCGATTCCGACGTCTATGTCTGCGGTCCAACGCCACTTGTTGAAGCGGTGCGCGACGCAGCCCAAAGCGTAGGAATCCCAAAGAACCGATTCCACGACGAAGCATTCGAATTCCATGCGGTCTAACCAGAATTTATTAACGAAACTAGAAGGAGAATAAAGATGAAGCGCGGATTACTAATAGGCGTTGGAACCCTTGGCGGGCTTGGCGCAGTTTTTGCGATCACCCCACCACAATTTGGTTCGAGTGCCGGAGTTGGTGGCATTCCAACTTCATCTACGGGAACTACATCCACCACAACCCAAGCAGTCCCTGCACAAACTCAAGCAGCATCAACTCCTGCACCGGTTGCAACTAAGGCGACCGCAAGCAAGAAAAAGAAGACAACAACCACAAAATCAACAACTGGAACTTCGTCCAACACAACTACAACTCAAACAACACCGGCTCCTGCAGCGGCATCAAGTAGTGGAGTTAGTGGAACATTTGCTGGTTCAACCAGCCAAACTCGTTATGGTCCAGTCCAAGTTGAAATCACTGTGACAAATGGGAAAATCACGGCAGCAAAAGCGCTCCAATATCCAAATGGTGATTACCGTTCTGCTGATATTTCGACACAAGCGATTCCATATTTAGTTTCACAAACACTTGCCGCACAATCAGCAAATATTTCTGGTGTGGGTGGTGCTTCATACACTTCATATGGTTGGTACCAATCACTTCAATCAGCTCTCGCTAAGGCTGGAATGAAGTAATGCCAAATCAACAATCTCGCGCAACTCGCGAGATTGAAGTTTGGGGCACCATTGTTTGGGTTGAATGTCGCGGAAACGACCTAGACCAACTAAATAAAGGTATTGATGAAGTAACCGAATACTTTAAATTTGTGGACGAAGTTTTCTCCACTTATAAATCGGAATCCGAAGTATCGAGACTCCGCGCCGGCAAATTAAAGATTGAAGATGCCTGCGAAGATCTAAAAGTTGTTTGGAATCTCTGTATTGAAGCAAAAGAGATAACCGAAGGTTCTTTCGATCCCTGGGCCGTACAAGGTGGCTTTGATCCATCTGGTTATGTAAAAGGATGGGCAGCTGATCGCGCAATTGAAATCTTGCAAGATCACGGCGCTACTTCAATCCAAATTAATGCAGCCGGAGATCTTTCACTTGCCGGCGGAACTATCGAAGATGACCAAGAAACTACTTGGAAAATTGGTATTCGGCATCCGGAAGAAGCACACACAATCGTGAAAGTTTTCGAACTAAATGATGGTGCAGTAGCTACATCCGGCACTTACGAACGCGGCGCACATATCCACGATCCACACACCGGGCTTATCGCAATCGGTGCAAGAAGTGCATCAGTTATTGGCCCAGATGGGGGATTGGCGGACGCACTAGCTACCGCACTTGTAGTTTCTGGTCGCGATGGCGCAGTTTGGTTTAGCAAGCCAGAACTTGCAGAGTATTCTGCTTGGGTGATCGATCGCAATGAAGATACGACTTGGGAAATAGTGCGGGATAAATAATGCATCTTGGTTCCGTCGTTACCGCTCTCGACCTACTTTCTACCTTCGCATTTGCCGTGGTAGGTGCTCGCATTGCCGCAAGCCGCAACATGGATTACGGCGGCATCACGCTC
>Ga0214164_1001330_pt1 | contig 14146 bp, 23 predicted proteins | sample TroBogepilimnion_13_FD_153003 | JGI IMG/M metagenome (GOLD analysis project Ga0214164, IMG submission 153003) | Freshwater microbial communities from Trout Bog Lake, WI - Practice 03JUN2009 epilimnion v4 | ecosystem: Environmental > Aquatic > Freshwater > Lake > Epilimnion/Euphotic zone ...
GTTTTGTTAACATTTTTGTAAAGTTTTGACGGCTGATTGTAAAGTTGTTGACATTGGATTGTAAAGTTAATGGCTCAATACGCAGTCCGTATATGTATAAAGCCTTATTAATGAATCATTTTTAAGCTACTGACTTTTCGTACAAAATACCCCGATCGGTAACTTTATTGATATTTCATGCACTTTTTCATACATTCTTCCCGTTCGGGAAACTTTTTTTATTTAGCCAACAAATACAGCCCGATGTTAGAGAAAGCATAGCCGCCATATACAACCGTCATATATGGATTGCCTTTGAAAAGCTGTTCTGCCGCTATATAAGCGTAGATTAAGCCTGTAAGAACAATTAACCAACTGCTCATATATTGGCCAATAAACGATGCAATCTTGCATTGAACCAACGCCTAACAGCATAGCTACGAATTACTGAGATGACAGTGTATAGCAGACCCATATAGAAGTTAGCTAACAGACTAATGTGAAAGCCAAACAGCGGGAATATCAACAAATTGGCGATGTAATTAATGGTAAACCCTATCAGTACATTCACCCATGCTTCAATAAACGAACCTAGTCTAGTTTGACTCATGGCATGAATTCTGATGGCGGGCGATCATCGCCTTCTTTATATGTCTTAGAGAACAGCGTTAGCATCCGTAGATTGCACATAGCATGAGCAAGGTGAGGTAGCCCCGACTCCTCATCGTTCTCCTCACCAGCTTGCCATTTAGACAGGTGGCGCAAGGCACAAGCCAAGGGTACAGACCAATCCATTCCTTTAGCCCAGTTCCATGCAGCGTACTTTTGTTTGCCATACATCCAGACTTTAGCTTCATCTTCAAGCGTACAAAGAGGAATGAGGCTTAAATCAGGCTTACCTGCGTTATAACGAGCGCCTGAGCCTTTTTCAGTGCTATTCACATCACCAATGTTCAAAATGTTTTCCCTCCCCAAACTTGTTGCTCTAAATGGCGTACATAGCTATTTTGATGGTCGATATGCTTCATGAGCTTGTCATACGCTAGACGCCAATAATCAGCGTCAGCTAAAGCCTTAGCCAACTTTTCTTGCAACTTAGCAATCTCTATTTCATCCATTATCTGAATCCTGAGATTCTTGGCGAGAAAACATACGTTGCTTGCCAAATATCCGGCTTAGGCTGGACGTTATCATCCACCAGACCACGAATATTCCAGCCCAAATTAACATAGATACAACGGCTAAAACCAATAGGGGTAACAAGAGTAAATTGAAATAGTCCATTAACTGATACCTTACACCAGCCCGCTTTCGCATTGTCGTTGTCCTTAATTGTTTTATCGCCCTGTACCGAAGTGGTATAAGGAGTTCCTAAATAGCGTAACGCGAAGCTATACGCTGGATTGCGCCATAGCCAATGAACTTGTGACCACCATTGACCCGGCGGAAACATTGTTTGAAAAGTAGCATCGCCATTAAGTGAATTATCTGGCGTCATAAACCAGTCTAAACAGGTCGGCAATCGTGGCTCTACTGCCTCATAGCTATGATTATCACACCAGCCCAAGATCGGCCTAGCAAACAATACCAAAATGGGAGCTAAAGGTATTGAAATAATAGTCAAAATTAAACTAATAGGTACTAATAAAGCATAAATTAGATAGATCATTTTTGTTCCTCTGGTTTAGGCATAACACTTGCACCGCTTTCAACAATTACTACTGGCTCGTATCGCATCCAGCCCAAGAATGGTATAGGTTCTTGACAGTTGCAAGGCAAGCGCCCTTGTTGGCAATTACCATTGCAACCTAATTCTGAAAGTGTCCAAGTAGTCATGATTGTGTTATTACTTTAATTAAAATATAAAGTATAAAACCCCAAGCAGCTATACCGCTAATTAATAAAAAAAGAAATAATAACTCGGTCATACTAAGCCCCCTATACGAATGGCCAATCGAAGGACTGACATCAAAATGACGGCAGCTATAGCAATGGTGGCAATGGCCACTTTGTCAGCCCAGCTCACGCGTAGTCTGCCGTCTTGAGTAATAGCAATTGAACATAAGTCTGTAGCTCTTGAACCTTATCGTAAATAGGCTTGCGGCCATTGATCTGCTGGTTATTACACAGTATTTCGATTTGGTTAATAAGCTGACGAGCGTGAGCGATATCAGTTAGAAGTGTGTTCATTTGATCCTCGCTACTTTGGCACGTTTTAAGGTTTGCTCATACAGTTCTTTAGCGCCGTCATCTAATGCGCGTAATGGCAACTCTTGGTAATACTTCCACTTATCGCGGTACTCTTGCAACTCTGATGGCGGTGTCCAGCCATATTGATTGCGCCATCGTGTCGTAATGTCAGTGCCAGATGCAGTCCAAATATAAGGTACGTTAGGTGTTCTCATGATTTTTCCTCTAGTTAAATCAAATTAAGCGGCTACTAATTTCTTTAATTCTTTCCGTTCTCTCGCCGCACGAAGAACGGTGTACCGTTGGTGTAAGCGCTGGACAATTGACCATCGCTTCTCACCTTCAAGTTCTTTTTCTAACAGGCTCTCTACTTCAGCTTCACTCAAAGTAGACAGAATATCTGTTAGTGATCTCCAGCTATAGGCCTTTACTGGAGTTTCATCTTTTTTAAACCATTTCATTGCTAATCCTTTCAAAGTTCATTAAATGTAACAGATTTATTTGTAATGTAAAACAATTATTTCAATTCTTCTAAAGCAATCTCTGAAATAGCCCTTTTATCGGCCAAGGCAGCCCAGACTTTTTCATCAATTGTTTTGTTAGTTAACAGGATATAGCACCAGACTTCATGCTTTTGACCGCCACGATGTAGACGCCCTACAGTTTGTTCATACAGCTCTAAACTCCAAGGTAAAGACACAAACACAATCTTGTTACCGCCATATTGTAAATTGAGGCCATGCCCCGCAGACTTAGGATGTATAAGGAGTAGCTCGATTTTGCCTTCGTTCCAACGCTCGATGGCTTTGGGCGCATCAATCGTTTCGGCATGAGGATATCTGCGCTGTAATTCAGCCAGTTCTTCTTTGTAGTTGTAGACAATAATGGTATTGGCTCGCTGGTTCTCTGCCAGCAAATCATCAAGCAATTCAAACTTGTGGCTGGAAAACCACACCGGCTGTTGATTCATGATAAATTTGCCGGGGCTAGTAGGGTCTGGTTTACGATCAGAGATGTAGATAAAGCCTGACCCCATCTGCTGTAGCTTTTGAGTAACCACCGCAGCGTTAGCTGCAATAGCTTTGGCATCTGGAAATTGATAAACAAAATCCTTCTTCATCTTTTCGTATGGCTCACGATCTGGCAGATCGCAACGCATCTCTATGGTGTGCAATGGTGGCAGCGTATCCTTATACTCTGAGGACTCCAATAAAAAGGTAGCTGGCTTGATGACCTGCATTACCTTCTCTAATGAGCCTAGCCGAGGCTGCCATTGGCCAAAGTCGCGGTTGATACATACAAAGTATTGCTGTTGGAACGCTCCTTTGCTACGGCCTAACAAGGTTTGATCCACAATCTTGCATTGACCAAAAACATCCTCTAAGCCATTGCTGGTAAAGCTGCCGGTCAATCCCCACCTGATCTTCATTGGCTCAATTACTTTTAATAGTGCTTTAAATCGCGCGCCTGATGGGTTCTTGAGGCGAGTCAACTCATCAAATACCACGCCGTCAAAGTTTAAATTTAATTGAGTCAACCATTGCAAATTGTCGTAATTGATGACCATGACATGGGTATCCGCAGCGTAGGCCTTTAGACGTTCTCTTGGCGTACCGATACAAATCGACATGGTTAGCCCGGCAGCCCACTTGGGCAGCTCTACTGGCCATACGTCAGTGCAGACACGCTTGGGGGCTAGGACTAGCCAGCGTTTGACATGGCCAGCATCAATCATTTCCTTCATGGCTGTCAATGTAATGGCGGTTTTACCTGCGCCCACTGAGGCCAATACCATAGCCCTATCACGCTCAAAGATAAAGTCGGCGGCCTTCTCTTGATAATCTCTTAGCTTAAACACTTGGCCAGCCATTCATTAATTTGCTCTTTACTCCATAGGCAAGCGTACTGTTGCTTTAAGGCAACCATGTCCGCAGCAAAGATTTCTTGCATGGCTGACAACTCACCTTTGGCTCGCTTTAACTCAACAAACCAAGTTTGTCCATTAGGTAAACACGCTATGCGGTCTGACACGCCACGCTGGGTAATTGATTTAAACTTATAGGTCTTACCCCCGCTGGTTTCAACCACCCAAATAAAGTGCTTTTCAATGTCGCGTTCTAATTCTTTTTTAGTCATGTAAAAAATAATATCACAAAAAGTATTGCGCTATACAATTCTTGTGTTACACTGGACGTTCAAAAGGTAAAGTAATCTAAATTAAGGACACAAATGGCAAAGCATTCAAGCATCGTCGGCGGCTCAACCGCTAAACGAGTTATCAACTGCCCAGCATCAGTCGCTTTAGTAGCGAAGATGCCACCCAAGCCCTCCAGCAAGTATGCTGACGAAGGCACTCTCTGTCATAACGTGATAGCAGAGATTCTTGAAAAAGACCTACGCCCCGAAGATACGATTGGCATGAAATATAAAACTCATGTTATGACTCAAGAACTATTGGAGCGTAAGATTTGGCCAGCTCTCATGCGTTTGAATGAAGTTGATCCTGACTTTCAGATGGAATACATGGTTGAGTCTGAGGTTGACTTTGGTGACTATATCGAAGGCGCGTTTGGATCAGCAGACTTGCTAGGTAAGACAGCCCGCAAAGCTATTGTGCTTGATTGGAAATTTGGAGATGGCGTAATAGTTGAAGCCGAAGAAAACGATCAGGCCATGTTCTATGCTTGCGCTGCCATGCGTACCCCTAAGTGCCAATGGATTTTTGATGATGTCGATGAAGTCGAAGTCATTATTATTCAGCCGCCTGAAATCCGTCGTTGGACAACTACCATTGATCGCCTCAAGCAATTCGAGCGTGAGCTGCGAGTTGCTGTCAAAGAATCCCAAAAGCCTGACGCACCGATGGCTTCTGGTAGCCATTGCCGTTGGTGTGCAGCCAAGCCTACTTGCCCGCTGATGACCGGCGCAGTAGATCGGGCTACGCAGCTTGCCCTAAAAGACTTAGAGCCGTCAAAGATTGCTCATTACTTAGCCCAAGCCGATGTGATCGAGCAATGGGTCACTGATTTACGCTCATTAGCTCATCAGATGCTAGAGGCTGACATTCGTGTACCGGGCTACAAGCTGGTGGCAAAGCGCGCTACACGCCAATGGTCTGATGCAGCATTAGCTAATGGTGAATCTTTGCTCAATTACACATTGGGGTTAGGCAGCGATGTTTTATACACTAAAAAAATTATTTCTCCTGCACAAGCTGAAAAGCTGTTGAAGGCAAAGAAAAAAGAATTACCGAAGGAGTTAGTTGTTGCTATCTCCTCTGGTAGTACGTTGGTTGAGGACTCTGATCCAAGGCCAGCGGTGTTACAAATCGGGCGGCAACTCAGCGCTGTCCTCTCTAAACTAAACTAAAGTAAGGAAATATCATGTCTAATTTGACAACATTTAAAGCAGCAGGTTTACCAGCAGTAAAAGACTTGGCCGGCGCTCTCAAGGCTAATCTACAAAGCGTAGCTGAAGTCGGTAGCGTTATCATCAAGATGGACAAGACCGGCCATTGGGTATTTGGCGCAGATCAGACCGAGGTAGAAGAAGGCTCTGAATGGGCAGTTAACCCATTCTCATTTATTCATGGCTATATCGCTTGGGGTGATGGTGATGTTTTAGGTGAGAAGATGGTTTCTATTAGCCAGCCTTTGCCTGAGTTAGAGCCAGCGCCAGCCGGTGCTAAACGTGGTTGGGAAACTCAAGTTGGTTTGTCAATCAAGTGTGTATCTGGTGAAGATAAGGGTATGGAAGCTCGCTTTACGACTACATCTGTAGGCGGTAAACGTGCTGTTCAAACTTTGGGCGCGTTGATTGCAGCTCAGATCGAGAAAGACCCAACTAAGCCAGTAGCTATTATCACTTTGAATAAAGAGCATTATTCCCATAAGTCTTATGGCCGTATCTTTACTCCGATCTTTGAAGTGATTGACTGGATGGATATGAACGCTGAAGAAGGTGACAAAGCGCCTGAATTGGAATTGGATGAGCCTTCTATTGCAGAAGAAGCTCCAGCAACTCCAGCTCGCCGCCGGCGCGCAGCAGTGTAACGAACAGGGGCTAGGCTGACACTATTCAGCTCTATGGCTCGCAGAGATTTCAGACTAAAAAGACTGTCTAGCCCCGCCTAATTATGACTATTTTATACATTGATTTTGAAACGCGTAGCCGTTGCAATCTGCTGACGGATGGCGTTTATAACTACGCCCAAGACCCCAGTACGGAAGTCTTGTGTATGTCGTATGCTTTTGATGATGAAGAAGTCAGGACATGGCTTCCGCATGATGCTTTTCCCGAAGAAGTCATGCGGCATGAAGGCATGATTTACGCTCACAACGCGGCTTTTGAGCGTCTGATATTCTGGTATGTTTTACAGATTAATTTTAAGCTGGAGCAATTTTATTGCACCGCTACACAGGCTAGAGCCAATTGCGCTCCCGGCTCACTAGCGGACGTAGGGCGCTTCGCTGGCGCATCTATGCGTAAGGATCACCGAGGCAGTCAATTGATCCGTCTGCTATCCATTCCACGCGCTGATGGCTCGTTTGGCACTGAACCTGAGCTGATGGCTGAGATGATTGCTTATTGCGAGCAAGATGTCAAAGTTATGCGATTGGTTAGCCAATCCATGCGCCCGCTGTCACCGGATGAGTTGCTCGATTACCATATCAATGAGAAGATTAACGACAGAGGCGTACTGGTTGATGTACGACTTGCAGAGGCCGCCTTGCGCTATGCCTCTACCGAGCTAGGCGAGATCGAGAACTTGGTAGATGAGATTACGCAGGGCGAGATCACTAGCGTTAGAAGTTCCAAGATGAAACAATGGGTGATGGCTCGCGTAGGCGAGGATGCCCTCAAATTGATGGAGAAATACAAAGATGGCGAGAAAAAATATAGTATTGATAAAACAGTCCGCGCCAACCTCCTTATCTTTGCTGATGAGAACCCAGATCAAGTTCCCACCGATGTCGCAGACGTTATCCAATGTGCGGACGATCTCTGGGCGTCATCGGTTGCGAAGTTCAGCCGCCTTGCACAGCTTTCTGATGAGGAGGATCACCGAGTTCGCGGCGCGTTTGTCTTTGCTGGCGGGAGCGCCACAGGTCGCGCTTCCTCGTATGGAGCGCAAGTCCACAATTTCACTAGAAAATGCGCTAAACAACCTGATCTTGTTAGAGCAGCAATGGTTGATGGAAAAAGCATTGTTCCAGAATTCGGAAAACGTGTCACCGATGTCCTCAAGGGGATGCTCAGACCTACACTGATACCAGCCAAGGGTAAATACCTAGTCGTAGCTGATTGGTCTGGCATCGAGGCGCGCTGCAATCCTTGGTTGTCAAATCAGCCTGACGCTGATACTGTATTGGACGTATTCAGAAAGAATAGGGACATCTATGTTAGGGAAGCTGCGAGTATATTTAGCTGTTCAGAAGATGAAGTTACTGATAGCAAAAGACAGATTGGAAAGGTCGCTATCCTTTCATGTGGTTATGGTGGTGGCATTGGTGCTTTTGCTGCGATGGGTCGTAACTATGGAGTGGTACTTCCCGAATCCGATGCTCGGCGTACCGTTAATGCGTGGCGTCGCGCAAACTCTTGGGCTGTAAGATACTGGCAAGATTTAGAAGAAGCCTATACCGCAGCTCTGCGTAATCCGGGCTACGAATTCTCTGCTGGCCGCATCGTTTATATGTATGACAGACAACATCTTTGGTACGCACTTCCGTCTGGAAGGGTGTTATGCTATCCCTATGCCAAGCTCGACTCGGAGGGGGTTACTTACGCCAAAGCTGCGTGGAAACCGGCTGCCGATGCTACAGAGTGGCCAAGGGCTAGACTATGGAAAGGCCTTGCGTGTGAGAACATTACTCAAGCTGTTGCTAATGATTTATTGCGTCATTCTTTACGCCAGTTGGATAATGTTGTTCTTCATGTCCACGATGAGATCGTGGTAGAAACTGATAGCCCAGATGAGATCATTAAAGAAATGACGGCGGTGATGTGTACGCCTCCAGATTGGTGTAAGGAGTTACCCTTAAATGTAGAAGTAAAAGCCATGCTTCGGTATGGGAAGTAGTAGAATAGACAACTCTTAAACAAAAGCAAAAGGCCTGACCCCGATAAGAGCCAAGCCTTTTTAATCAAAACAAACTAGAGGATTTGCATGACTGCGCTGAGTATAACAAATATTGAATTCGTTGAATACCTCACTAAACTAGCCGCCCAAGGCGAAACCTTTGTAGTAGTGCGACAAAAGCCTGTTATGGTCGATGGCAATCAAGCCATGCACAATGACGGTACTTTGAAATACAGTTGGCCAGCGTTCTTGCCTGAGCGTTACAAGCCTACTGGCGCTTGGTACGGGAATACGGCGTCATTTATTATTGACCGCTTCCAAGACGGCAAAATCTCCGCCTCTGCTGCCAACTGCGAATACATCCTTGTGATGGTGTTAGATGACATCGGCACTAAATCTAAAATCCCTACCATTGAGCCTACATGGATCATGGAAACTTCCCCTGATAATTACCAGTGGGGCTATGTATTTGATTGCGAGGCCGCGCCAACCAAGGGTGAGTTCACTGCTGCGATCAAAGCGATTGCGGATGCTGGCTTTACTGATGGTGGGGCTATCAACGCAGTGCGTAACTTTCGGTTGCCCGGCTCAGTCAATCTCAAGCCCGGCAAAGAACATTTTGCTTCTAAGCTCATTGAGTTCCATCCAGAGCGCGAGTTTACCTTAGATCAAATTTGTGATGCGCTAGGCGTCAATCCAGAGGAGGCGGATACTGCCTCAGTGCGCTCAATCCATCTTAAAGACGATGGCGATGATGACATCTTGCAGTGGATTGATGACAATGGAATGCTATTAGAAAACGCCAATCAGTCTGGTTGGTATGGTGTGGTTTGTCCTAATTCTAATGAGCATAGCGACGGCAATCCAATAGGTCGTTACCATCCGGTCAATCGTGCCTACTGCTGTTACCATGAGCATTGCGCTGGCTTTGGCTCACGCGAGTATTTGGCGTGGGCTTTTGAAAATGGCGCTGCCAAGCATGAGCCGGGTGTTCGCCCAGAGCTATTGACCAATGCGTTCGTTAAAGCATTAGAAAAGATTACCCCATCCAAAATGTTTGAGCTGACACCTGAGAAGATGCTGGCTGAAGTCGAGCGCAAGGAGCTTGGGCGCATAGAAAAGGAAGAATGGTACGACAGGTTCGCATACATCCAATCGGATGATTCCTATTTTGATTTGGTAGCTCGTAACGATATCAGTCGTAGCTCATTTAACGCCATCTATCGCCATATTTCTTGCAAATCCATTCACACTGGCCGTCGCATTGAAGCGTCTGTTTGCTTTGATGAAAACCGTCAAGCCCATGATTCCAAAGCCTTGCGTGGATTGACTTACGCTGCTGGCGAAAGCGTCATTGTTGGCCATCTAGGTGATATGTATGGCAATCGCTGGGTCGATGCACGTCCGCCTATTAGATCGACAGGCGGCAATATTGATCGTTGGCTAGATCACTGCCGTCACTTAGTACCCAATCAAGATGAGTTAAATCATATCTGGGACATCATGGCATTTAAGCTACAGTTCCCAAAGCGCAAAATCAACCACGCTGTATTGCATATCGGTGATGAGGGTTGCGGTAAGGATTTAATGTGGAAACCTTTTATCTGGGCAGTGTGCGGCGTCTATCTAAAGAACTTCGCTGTTGTTGATGGCGATCGTATTCAATCACAGTTCAATGAGCATTTGGAATCAGAGATTTTGGTACTCAATGAGTTGAAAGAGCCTGACTCAGCCACTCGCCGCGATCTAGCTAACAAACTCAAGCCGATCATTGCAGCTCCGCCTGAGATGTTCTCAGTTAATCCAAAGGGTAAGAAGCGTTACGATGTGGCCAATCGCCTGTTTGTGCTGGCTTTCTCGAATGAACAAGTACCTATTAGCCTGTCATCACAAGATCGTCGATGGTTCTGCATTAGCTCAAACGCTGCGCCAATGGAAAAGATCAAGGCTGGTTCGGGCGCGGATCTAGTTAAATGGTATGAAGCCGGCAACCTAGAACATATCGCTGCATGGTTGTATAAGCGTGATGTATCTAAGTTCAATCCGGGCGCATCCCCAGCCATGACTGAGTTCAAGCTCAATCTATTAGAGTCTGGCATGAGTAGCCTTGAGTCATCTATTGCTGAGATGATCCATCATCGCACTGGTGAGTTTGCTAGAGGTGTAATTGGTAGCCCATTGCATCCAGTATGTGATCGCATCGCTGATATATTAGGCTTACAGCGTAACAAAGTACCCCAAAGCGCTTTGCTTCATGCGCTCAAGGAAGCTGGCTGGGTAGATTGTGGACGCATTGCATCGGCTGACCAACCAAACAAGAAGCGTATCTTTGCTGACCCACAGATTGCTAAAGAGCGTAGCAAATCAGAGCTGCGCCGTATGATTGAAGCCCCGCCTGAACCAAAGGCAGTGGTACTAGACATAAAGAGAAGTGCCTAGTAACATGGGCTATACCCCCCAGCTAAGCGCTTAGCTGAGAATACAATTGAGGAAAAGCTATGAGCAAACCAACACGCAATGATGCAGGAGCTATTAAGTACACTGACAATCTACATAAAGCAGCTAAAGAATTAGGTGCTAAAGGCGGTAAAGTTAGCTCTCCAGAAAAGACAGCAGCAGTTCGTAAAAACGCTAAGCTAGGTGGTGGAAACCACCAATAAAGCGTTGTACTCTCCTCTTAGGGGGCGAAAGCATTTAATTCCAATGCGTTGTGAGGACGTAGCCGATTAAGAAAATGTGAGTAGCCCCCGCTTTTTCCCTGTAAAACCTTAAAATCGTCATTTTTTGGGTAAAATGCTGCACTGCTTCCTTTACATAATATCCCAAAATCAGCTAAACCCTTGATTTATATAGACTTTATCCATTATTTATACGCAAGGCGCGCGGCTTTACAATCCGGCCGGCGTGGCTTTACAATCCGGCCGGCGTGGCTTTACAATCCCTAATTTTTTAATGAATGACGCGGGCGCGAATGGCCGCGCCGCCTAAAATAAGCGCCGGGCTATAAATAGCGCGGGCGTTACTCTCGCAATAACCCCGCCCGCCTGATAGCGGCCGCGATACTTGCGACAATAGCCCGCTAAGGGCGCGGCAATGCCGGCGGCCTCTTAGCTATTGCAAAATGAGAAAAGCCGGCACAAGGCCGGCAAGGGTTTATTTTTTGCTTATTGGTGATCCCATAATTTAGATAAATACTTAAGGGCGGCCAGCTCGCGCCGGTTTAATCCCTTATCGCTTTTTATGTTTTTATCATGTAACCGGTTTAATTTATTCCTAAGCAATAACCGGTTAAGGGCTAAATTCGTGCCGCGTAAATTTTGCATTCTCATGGTTTAACCCTCTACACTTAACCAAAAATTGCCCTTTAGGGCTTCGCGGCGCTCTCTTGCGTCGATAATCTCGCACCTATATTCGCGCAATTTATCTGTTAAGGCGTCGCAAATTGCGCCCTTTAGATCAATGCCCGCCCGGCGTTGCGCCTTGATAGCGGCTATCAGGCCGCGCGCTGTTTGCCGGGCGTCGGCAATGGCCGCCGCTATGTTTTCGGCTTCTTGCTCGGCTTGATATTTTGCGTCATCTTCTCGCCCGGCTTCGGCGTCGCGTTCGGCTATATGGTCAGCAATGCGCGCCGCGTCATATACGGCCGCGTCATGCTCTATATTTTGGGGGTCATTCGGCGCAAATTGCCCCCGGCTAAAGTAAATCGTGGCCGTATCGCTATCAGAATAAGCAATGGCCGGGCAAATAAGAGCGCCCCGGCTTGTTTTAATCTTGACAATATATGGCTTAATCAATTCGTGCTGAAAATTGTCGGCATAATAGCCGGTATAGTCATAAGCGCGGGGGCTTATATCTTGCAAGGGCGTCGCGTCATAACCCCGCAAATTTTCGGCGCATAAATCCCCGGCCGCGTTGTAATGGTTTGCCGTATCATAACGGCGATAACCGGGGCGGGCATATTTCACTTGATAATCTAGCGCTGATTTATACGCCCCGGCGGGGTTATGTTTTTGCCATTCGGCCGCGCGTTTTTTGACGGCGGCAAGGCGTGACTCTAAATAAAAATTGATCTTGTGCATGGTTTAACCCTCTAGAATTAAAACCGGGCAAAATTACCCGCCAAAAAACCCGGCGCAACGGCCGGGCGTTTTAACTGATAATTTACGGCTTTAAAAAGTTTTCTTGGCAAAAATCCGCGACATATTGCGCCGTATTTTGCCCGGTATATCGCGGATATTTACGGCTTTTATTGCTATTCCATAAGCGGCGGCGTTCGCTCATAACGCGCTTAATTTCCTTACTTTCAACCATTCCAAGATTCGCAATTGCTTCTGATAATGTGACCATGTTAGATACCCTTTAAAAAGTTAATTTCTAAAAATTCGGCATTTAGCCCAAATAAATTTGCATTGCGACGCAAATATTCGCGCGCGGCTGCTTCTGGCGTTTGATTCTCGCTTATCGGCTCTTGTGCTTCGCGGCGGCAATTTAGCGCTTTATCTATATAGGTAAAATAAACCATTCCTACAAGTTTAGAGCTTGGCGGCGTAAAATCTCTGGCCGTCGCGTTGATCTCAAAAAAACCGGTTTTATTGCCGTTTGAATCTTGGACAATCCCGCTATTATTCCCGCGCAAAATTTTCTCGCTTATAGAGTTTAAATTATTCGCTATTTCTATGCCGCGTTCATATTCGCCGCAATCATACGCGGCATTATCTAAAATAATCTTAATATTTAATTCCATTTTATTTCCTCTCAATTTTTAATATGGCGCGCTCTGGCGCTTTTTCTACTGTTAACACTTGCTTAACGGCGTCGGCAATGTCGCGGGCGTAAACTTGCAAGGCCACGCGCCCGGCGTCATGTTTTAACGTAAATTTAAAAATAAATAGATCATTCATTGCGCGCCCTTTCACTTGCATATAAATTTGATCCGCCAATAAAGGCAAAGACATAGCCGGTATCATTCCCGCCCGCCGCGTATTCGCCTTGCCAATCTAACTTGGCCGCCAATTGCATAGCCGCCTTAGCGTGGGCTTGCTCTACATCTAGCGAATGGTCATAAGGGATAATTAACGAATGGGGCGCGCTGCTGGCCTTGGCCTTAATGCGGCCGCCTTTGGTATCCGTTGCAGGTAAGTATTTTGTGCTTATATATTGCATGGTTTATATCCTTTAGGTTTGTAATTTATTGCACTGGCCACGCTTCAGGGTTTGCCTTTAAGAATGCGCGCGCCCCGGCCTTGGTATCGAATCGAATATGACGAAAATAGTTGTTTTCCTCTATAGCTATCACAATCCAGCCAAAATTATTAAAAGTAAGTTTTTGCATTTATAGCCCCCATGCAAGTAAAGCACCCAAAATAGCGCCCATAATGCAAGCGCCTAAAAAATCCCAAAACGTAATTTTTTGTTTTTTCATGTTTTCCTCTTATTGAATATTTAAGGCGTGGCCAAAAAATGCAAGCGCGATAGTGCGGCGGCGTTTAGTGCTGTAAACCTTGCGCGGCGTATCGTGGCCGCATAAATTACAAGCGTAAACCGGTGCGCCGGTGCGATAGCCAAAATCATCACGCGCGAATGTTTTAGTGCGCGGGGCGCATTCGTTACAGTTTGCACAGTGTTTGTAGTTACTTGTCATTTTTTGCTCGCTTTCTGTTATGGGTCATATTGTCATTACTTAATGCCTAGACAGTATCGCAAATTTTTTCTTACCCGTAAAGAATTATTTTGCATTATTGTTGTTTTTTCGTATAAGGAAAACCCTAATAAAACTATGGGTCATAAGGTATAAAAACATAGCCCTAAAAAGGGCAATTTGCAGGGCGTCAAAATGACCTAGGTCAGATTGTCAGGCGGGCGGGTTTAAGGGTTTATTTTTAAGGGTTTGTAATG
>Ga0214164_1001332_pt1 | contig 14127 bp, 13 predicted proteins | sample TroBogepilimnion_13_FD_153003 | JGI IMG/M metagenome (GOLD analysis project Ga0214164, IMG submission 153003) | Freshwater microbial communities from Trout Bog Lake, WI - Practice 03JUN2009 epilimnion v4 | ecosystem: Environmental > Aquatic > Freshwater > Lake > Epilimnion/Euphotic zone ...
AGCTCTCAGGCCACATTGAGCCGCTGGATCTGCAGTTTGAAAGAGACCGGGATACTGTTGTGAATCATGTCTTCAAAAAACTGGAACATAAAACTGTATTTGTATATGGTGATGATGTATTTGGTATGGAGAAAACCTTGCTCAATTACGGATACGATCATCATATAAAAATGATCCGTAGGAAAACTGCTACAGATAAAAAGTTTAATACCGCAAAATAATAAGTCCTGCTAATTTTCATCTTATTTTAGTGTAAGCCAGCATTTCTTGCATTCATAAACCATGCCAGAATGTTTTTTTACTGAATATGATTCATAAAGGATGAAAAATATTATTTTATTTCTCAAAAGAAAGGCTCTGTATTATGCCATTGTAAGGTATACACTTAGTTCTTTTATGATGAGCTTCGGAATTATGAAAGTGATCGGGATGCAGTTTAGCAATATTGCTGGTCCCACCTCTTCCTACCATCAATCACTCGAGTATCTCACGGGTATCCAGTTAACCTGGGCATTTCTTGGTTATTCAATGTGGTTACAGGTGTTGCTTGGTCTGTTTGAATGTGTGCCTGCCTGCCTTTTATTATTCAGGCGAACTGCTTTCACCGGAGCAATATTATTATTTCCAATGACATTGGGTGTTTGCCTGATCAATTTTGCAATGCATCTATGGAGTGATACCCAATTAATTTCGATTGTTCTATTGTCGCTAAACCTCGTTTGTTTCCTTTTTGAATGGCCAGGATTAAGACAAATTATAAGCATTGTACTTGGCCCGAAAATTAAGTACAGAAATATTTTACCTGAAGTAATTTTCGGGCTTATTTTGATTTCAATCCCTGTGGTAAGGAAGGTGAGGGCTGATTACGGCAGAAGTACACAAACTATTTTAACCGGTGACTGGTTTCACGGGCATCCCGATGAATATACTTTAGTTTCAGAAAAAATAAATGACAGTCTTCTGCCGTCGCACCTGCTTAAAATTTATTTCGGAACGTGGGATGAGTATAGCGAAATAAGTGACAGTACAGGAAACTGGGACGGATATAAACGCTATTCGGTGGATGAACCTAAACAAGAGGTTACCATTTCATCGTATCAGAACCGAAGAAGCATTTTAAGAGGCGGAGGATATTATTTTCTTTCCGGCAACTTTCATTACAGCAGAGCAGGAGATTCCCTGTTATTACTTTCGCAAAAGATTAATAACTCTGCAAGCCACATCTGGATATTTAAGAAAAGGGTGATAAGTCCTAATAAAACCTACTGATTCTCTATTAAATTAAGGGGCTCAAGAATTCATGTTAAAGCAGTATTACCGATTCAACAAGATATACTTTCTAAATAAAAAGTTATCCAGAACCGGTGCATAAGTTTCGTACCATTCATTTCATAGCATTGGATGAATCTTATTAATTTCACTCCAAACATTCAATCTGCATGAAAGTAATGATAATTATGGGTTCACAGACCGATGAGGCTGTGATGAATGAAGGTGCCAAATGGCTTACCTGGTTCCGAATAGAACATGAAATGGTGGTTGCCTCTGCTCACCGAAATCCGGATAAGGTGCGCGACCTGATGGTAAATGCTAAAACCAATGGTTTTGGTGTAATTATTGCTGCGGCAGGTATGGCTGCAGCACTGCCTGGTGTTTGCTCAGCTTATACATCATTGCCTGTATTGGGTGTGCCACTTGATGGCGGCCTGCCAGGTGGTATTGATGCCTTATACAGCATCGTTCAGATGCCTGCAGGGTTACCGGTTGGCACACTTGCAGTTGGCAAGGCAGGAGCCAGGAATGCAGCTGCATTGGCTGCAAGAATTCTTGCGTTATCGGATGCTGCTGTTGCTGCAAGGCTGGAGGAGTTTAAAGCAAATGATTACAGAATATAACATTCTAGCGTTTAGGATTGATTTCAGATTTTAATGAAGTTCTTTTATTTACAGGCATAAGGCATAGTAAAGTTATATCGCATTCGATTTTACTTTACTATGCCTTAAAATAGACTTTGGCACGTTCTTTGTACCTTTAAATTAACCACTTAAACTACCCCACAATGACAGAAGCTATCATTAATCTAGAAACGGTCAACCCGATTGAATTTTTCGGGGTCAACAACAGCAAATTTGAGATACTGAAACGCAAATTTCCACTACTCAAATTATTATCGAGGGGTACACAGATAAAAATATCGGGCCAACCAGATGAAGTGAGCGCCGCACAGGTGAAAATAGGGCAGGTGATACAGTACCTGGAGCGAAACGGGCACCTTTCGGAAAACTATTTCTCTAAAATTCTGGGAGATGATGAGCAGGGAGATACTGGTAATGAAGACCCTGCCAATAATGACATCCTGGTATTCGGGCCAAACGGAAGAGTAATAAGGGCCAAAACACAGAACCAGAAACTGATGGCACAGGCCTCTGAAAAGAATGATATCATTTTCGCAATAGGCCCTGCAGGTACGGGTAAAACATATACCGCTGTTGCGCTTGCTGTGCGGGCACTTAAGAATAAAGCTGTGAGGAAAATAATCCTTACCCGCCCGGCAGTGGAAGCAGGCGAGAGCCTGGGGTTCCTGCCCGGCGACCTTAAAGAAAAGATTGATCCCTACCTCAGGCCGCTTTATGATGCACTTGATGACATGATACCCAGCGATAAGCTGAACTACTATATGGCCAACCGTATTATAGAAATAGCACCGCTGGCCTATATGCGTGGCCGCACACTCGATAATGCATTCATCATACTGGATGAAGCGCAAAACTCAACCGAACTGCAGTTGAAAATGTTCCTTACCCGTATTGGTTCATCGGCTAAGGCCATTATTACCGGCGACCTTACACAGATTGACTTGCCTAAGAATCAGAAGTCAGGGTTATTTAAGGCAACCCGTATATTGCAGGGCATTGAGGGCATAGCCCATATTACACTGGATGAAGCTGACGTGGTGCGGCACAGACTGGTAAAGATGATCATCAGGGCTTATGACAAAGACCAGGCAAGGGAAGATGAACTGGAAGAAAAACGGGCTGCCAGAAGAGAGCAGGCTGGTCAGTAATACTAATTCTGTTGGTTGAATTTGCGGTAAGAAGGCCTGATTTTATAGGAACAGCCAAAGTTGGCCAGGCCTTTATATCCGAAACCGAATTCTGCAAAAACACCGAAACCATTACCTACCCGGAAACATAAAGGGGAGAATTGTGCGTTCATAAATATTGGTTCAGTTGAGTTGCTCAATGTTTTTGGTGTCTGAACCTCGTTGAAATACCTGAGGCCCAAACCTCCAAATCCATAGAACTGGAAATACTTCCCTGATTCGTTTTCAGACTGATCATCGCTTTGGTGGAAATATTGCTTTTTTATTTCAAAGGCAGTAGTAATAACTGATGCTTTTGTGGTATAGCTGGGAAAATTAAATTGGGTACCTGTATTGGTATAATTATAGGCCATGGTCTGATAACCTCCTGTTATACCGAGTGACAAATTATCACTTACATACCAGCGGTAAGTGGCAAAATAATTACCTGAATGGGCAGTTTGCGTATAAGCACCATCGTTATATACTCCATGGCCGGTAACAGGTAGAATATATTCTGTGCCCGAAAGAAAACCATAGCTTACTACGATCTCCTTATCGCCTTTTAATGATTGTGCAGATAGGTTTGTGGCAGACAGAAAGAGGAAACAACTGAGGAAGTTAATAGCTGTTTTTAGTTTTACAGGTTGTGCCGGCATTATTATATAGTCTTGCTTTGCTGGAATATTTTAATAATTGCGCCAAAAATAACCAAGATTTAATTTGCAAATAGGGTTATTGCTAAAAATTTTTGGCTAAGGTGTACTTTATTTTAACATCGTTGCTAAGCCTGTATCGCGTCCTGCATCTCCCTTGCCATTTTAACCGAAACAGGGGTATTCATAGCCAGTAAATGATCAATTATTTTTTCTTTGTCTTCGCGGCTTATTCTTTCCTTTACCTCAATTATTTTTTTCTTGCTTGCATCTACATTTTCAAACATATTCCGGATGGCATCATTAACCACGATATCCATTACCAGGTGCACCCGATCGGTTGATCCGAAATTGTTGATACGGTGCGGAAGGTCGAAATTGATGTACCAGCATTCCCCGGCTTTCATGTCCAATCGTTCATTGTCAATATAAAACTCTACCTGCGGATTGGTTATTATGGGCACATGTATCCTTGCTTCTCCTGCTTCGTAGCCAAGTTCTCTGTCCCGGTGTTCTTTTATAATTGCACCTGGCTTAAGATTTAACAGGCGGGTAGCTTTATGTTCGCAAGGAAATTGCCGTGTTATGCTTTTCATGTAGGGGCATTGGTTCATCAGTATGGTATCCATAAAAGCTGAGCCATCCCTGTTTTCAGCGAATAGGTTGGTAAGGCTGGCATTCATAGACCTGAGGGGCAGAGCGCTCCAGTCGCCTTCATAATCGGCGGTATTATAATGCCGGACCCATTGCTCATTCAGCGCATTGAGTTCGGCTTGTAGTTTTTCGGCTGAAAAAGTAAAAGGTAGTTGAAGGTATTTTATGATAGTTTTCATCAGGTCAACGTTACAAAATTTTCCTGAATTTATAACAACATGTACCGTTTTACCGGCTGGATTCAGGATGAAACATATTCACCAGCATATCGTACAATTCAGGATGATGTTCCTTTAGTTTATCCGGCTTTTCGAAAAAGTATTCTGAAATAACGGCGAAAAATTCAGCATTACTGGTTGCACCATAGCTGTCTATATCAGAATGGTTGCTGCTCCGTATTTGCTGAATAGCCTTATGAATCTCATTTACCCAGGGCAATACCTCTGGCCGTGTAAGCAGGTATTCAGGTATACCATCGGTAGCACCATCGGCCTTGTCAATGAGGTGTGCAAATTCGTGAATGGCGGTATTGTGCCCGTCAATGGGGTTCTTAAATGATGAGCGTAGCGAAGGCTTAGAGAGGAGCATTTCGTGATGCAGTGCCCCATCGCCTACCATGCCGAGTACATTCCTGTCGCCACCTTCTGTTTCGAAATCTTTGCTGAAGGTGCCTTTATACAACAGCACTTCAGAGATGTTGTTGTACTTCCAGTCGGGGAAAGAAAAAATAAGAATAATAGCGCCAGCTGCAACAAGTACACGATCCAGGTCTTCTATCTCCACATCAACGCCGCGTATCGAAGTGCGCTCCAGAAAATCACTTACTCGGGCTTCAAATGCCAGTTTATCATTGATTGAGAGATTTTGGTAAAAGGCTACATTGTCTTGCAATAATTGCTGTGTACCCAATGCAGGAGGATTTTTGCGGGTACGACTTTTGTTGTCAAAATAAAGATAGGCGCCGAGCGCCAGTGCAATAATCAGAATTATTAAGACTGCCATGATAAATAAAGTTAGGTACTATATTCTAATTAAAATACCCGTAATAGTTAATTTATGAATCGGGAAAGGAAAGCGAAAAAAAATAAAAGTTTAAATCACAAAAGCCCAAAGATTCCGAAATCCAAAACAAACTGGCAAAAAATCAGGGGAAGAGGAAAGAAAAAATGTCCCATAATAATAGTTTATGGGACATTTTATTTAGCAACATTACGATAATAAATAAAATATATCTAATTCAATTTTTCAAATCAAACGGTACTTGCGCCTGCTATTAATTATCTATATCTACTAATTCCATTTTAATGCATTGCTTCTGATAGGTCAATTTTCTGCTCCTGTTTTTTTGCTTTTACCATTAATACAAATGGAACACAAATCAGGAACATCAGGCCCAGGTAAAGGAATACATCCATATAAGATAACACCGCAGCCTGCTTGGTTATCATAAAGTCGAGTGTCTGGTAAGCGCTTTTTAAAGCTACATCGGGGGCAATGCCATGAGCCATGTAGTTGTGCTGCATTCCTGCAATGCGCTGCTGTACCAGCGGGTCATCTACCATTATGTGGCTGGTCAGTGCATTCCGGTGAACGATATTCTGCCGGGCCATAAACGTAGTGATCAGGGCTATACCAAATGAACCGCCCAGTTGCCGCATCATACCCGTAAAAGATGCTCCCTGGCCTATCTGCTGGCCTTTAAGGGTTGATAACGACAGGGTAGTGATAGGTATAAACAGAAGTCCCATTCCAAGGCCACGGAATATCAGCATCCAGAAGAAGGCATCTTTACCGGTATCTGGTGTCAGTATTTTGTAACCCCAGAAACTGTAAATGAAAAATATGAGCATACCAATAGCTACCAGAACCTGTTGTTTGGCGCCCTTCTGAATCATCCTCCCTATAAGCGGCATCATGAACGCGGTGGTTAATGCAGCTGGTATCATCAATGCCCCTGCTTGTTCTGCAGTCCAGCCAAGGCTGCTCTGAGTATAAAGCGGGATGATAAAAGTAGACCCATACAAGCCAAAACCAAGAATAAATGAAAGTATGGTTCCTACTCTTAGGTTCCCGTTTTTCAATACTCTTAATTCTACTATCGGGTTTTTGGCGGTCATTTCCCGCCAAATGAAAAAGAATAAACCTAAAACTGCTGTAATAGCCAGTGAGGTAATTACTTTACTGGCAAACCAGTCATCTTCCTGTCCCCGCTCCAGTACATATTGAAGCGAGCCTACTGCAATTGCAAGTAATGCAATACCAGCCCAGTCTACTTCGCTTGCCAGCTTTTTCTCAGCATATTTCGGGCTGCGTACAAATTGAAGGGTTAACAAAGTTGCGATAGTGCCTATCGGGATGTTGATATAGAAAATGTAGGGCCAGGAAAAATGCTCTACAATATAGCCTCCCAATGGAGGGCCAAGAGTTGGACCAATAATCACTCCCAATCCATAGATGGCCTGCGCCATACCGCGTTTTTCGGGTGGGTAGCTCTCTGTTATGATAGTCTGAGAAGTAACCAATAATGCGCCACCGCCCAGGCCCTGCACAAACCGGAAAAAAACCAGTTGCCATATTCCATGAGCGTTACCACAGAGGAAAGAGAATACCGTAAATATAATTATTGAAGCTGCAAAGTAATTACGGCGGCCAAACTGGGCTGCAAGCCAGCTGGTCATTGGCACAATAATTACATTACCTATTGCATAGGCGGTAATTACCCAGCCTATCTCATTGAGGGTTGCGCCCAGGTTTCCCTTCATATCATTGAGCGCCACATTCACAATGGTTGAGTCTACTATCTCCAGCAATGCGCAGAAGATAGCGGTGATCGTAATGATCACCCGCCGCGATCCATATTCTACTAATGATTCTTGCATGGTTTTTTTAGTCTAAAGTCTGAAGTCGTTAGTCTAAAGCTTATTTTACTATCTTAATTAAGTATTGCTTTCGCTGGCTGTTTTTAATCAATATGTACATCTACATCCACATTCATACCAGGCCGCAGGTCTTTGATCTGGGGCTCATTGCCGGTAAATTCAATCTTAACCGGCAGGCGCTGAACCACTTTCACAAAGTTGCCAGAAGCATTATCAGGAGGCAACAGTGCAAACCTGGCGCCGGTAGCGGGGGAGAATGAAGTCAGCTTGGCTTCAAAATCCTGGCCCGGATAGGCATCCACATGCACAGTTACTTTCTGGCCGGGGCGCATTTTGGCCAGCTGGGTTTCTTTGAAATTGGCTATTACCCATGGATTAGTATCCAGTACTATACTGAATAATGACTGCCCTGCTTGCAAATATTGTCCCACCTGCACATTTACTTTAGAAACAAGTCCATCTTCAGGAGCAATGACAACCGTATATGAAAGGTTGAGCTGTGCGTTTTCCAGATCCGCTTTGCGTTGCTGTATTGTAGCATTGGCTACGCTTATCTGCTGGCCGGTAGCATTGGTTTGCGATGATGCGGCGGATGTCTGCCGGTTGGCTGCATTCTTCTGATTCTGAAGTACTGCCAGTTGCTTTTCAGCGCTTTGTTTTGCCGCCTCAGCCTGTTCAAACTGCTGCTGGGTTATAGTATGATCTTTAATCAGGTTCACATAGCGGTCATAATCCTGAGTTGCTCTTGTAAGGGTTATTTTAGCTGCTTCTATCTGTGCATCAACTGTAGATACATTGGCCTGGTAAGTGGCAATATTAGTTTTAGATGCTGCTGTTGTTGCCTCAGCTACATTAAGGTTGCTTTGTGCAGCAGTAAGTGCCGCTTGGGCCTGCTCAACCATTATTACCTCGTTACGGTTATCAAGCACAACAAGTGTATCACCTTTTTTTACTTTCTGGTTATCTTTTACCCTTACATCGGTTACATAGCCGGCTATGCGGGGTATTACAGGGCTGATGTTTGCTTCTATCTGAGCATCGTCGGTTTCCTCATGGTGAAGTCCATGTATATATTTCATGGTACCGAATGTGCCCCCAACAACTACCAATAGAATCAAGGCTATCACAAACCCGTTGCTTTTCTTTTTTGGGGCTGCTGCGTCTGGTGTGCCTGCTGGTTGGGATGCTTTTACTTCGTTTTGCTGTGACATTTGTTTCGTTTTATAATTAAGTTGAATTTTACGTTTATTGCCCTAAGGCAGGAATCAGTATGAATTATTTAGTGTAGCTGTATTATTTTTTAGGTGTTTCATAGAGCGAACCAGCCGCAAGTTGCAGTTTCTTATAGGCAACAAATGATTCAGCCTGAGATAAGGTAAAATTCAGTTGAGCCTGTAGTTGTGCTACATCAGCTTCTAGCAGATCTGTGGTCGTTACAAGACTATTGTCATACTTGTTTTTAGTAATCCTGTAATTTTCAGCCGACTGGCCTACTGCCCGGGCATAGACCTCTATTTTTTTCATGCTCAACAGGTAGTTTTCATAAGCCTGGTTGATCTGCAGCCGCACCTGGTCTGTAAGCATATCCTGCATGGCAGTTACTTCGTGCAGCCTGGCCTGTGCCTGTGCTACTTTAGCCCCTGTTTTCCAAATAGCGCCCAAATTATATTGCAGACCGATACCCACATTTAAGGCATTGGTTACTGTCAATAAATTAGGGATATCAGCTGCTACATATCCTCCTGTAAGTGCTATGCCTGGATAATATTCACCCTTAATCGATTTTATGGATGAATTTGCCGCTTTCTCTTTCCAGGTGAGCGATGCAATGTCTTTCCTGTTCTGTAAAGCTGCCTGTTCATAACTTATCACAGAGCCCACATTATCGGGTGCCGCCATCCCTGCATTATCTGGTATCAGTTCCGTATCTTCCGGAAGACCCAATAGCAGGTTCATATTAACATTGTTAATTTTCAGGTTGTTCTTTGCTTCCAGCAATGACAACTCTATGTTAGCCTGCTGTAGTTGTGCTTTTAATAAATCATTCCGGGCCAGCAATCCGTTCTTTTCCAGGTTGCTAAAGTCTGTAACCCTTTGCTGCTGTTGTTTGAGATTGTCTTCTACAAGGCTTACAGCCTTTGCAGCTTTGAACAGATTTACATAAGCATCAATCGCATTAAACATCACCCCTTCCTTATCATTATCGGCATCCAGTTTCGATGCTTCTTCAAGGTATTTGGCCGATTCAACGCCATATTTTATTCTTAAGCCCGAAAACAAAGGAAGTGAGGCATTAGCCATACCATAAGCAGCCTGGTTTACCTTTATGGCGCTGCTCGATGACTTCGCTGTATCACTGCTGCTGCCACCCAGTTTTACCTTAAGATCTACAGTAGGGTTATTGATGCGCAGATAAGCGCCTGATACTTTTACATCCGGCAGGTGGTTGTTCCACATATCATGGTAGTTGGCTATAGCTTCATCTACCCTGGCATTGCTGAGTTTCATCTGCTTGCTGTTTTGCAAGGCCAGTTTCACAGCTTCGTCCAGCGTAAGCTTCATGGTTTTCTGGGCAAAGGATGATTGTGTCATTGCCATAAGTACAGTTATTGCCATAACCGACTTGTATATATTATGCTTCATATGTCAAAATTACTTTAAAGAGGTTTTTCAAATGTGCGCTCAGCTTCTTTTTCACATACTTCTGAAATTCAGGTTCAGGCATTCCTTCAAGGTGATTCATTTCCTTATAGAAGCGCTGAGCGGTAATCATCTGGCTCACTGTGCCCACCAGTGTGGTCATCATCAGCACTATATCAATATTCTTTTTAAATGCCCCGGCTTTCTGCCCTTCATGAATCAGTCTTTTGATAGAAGCCTGGTTGCGTTTTTTCAGATCATAAATAAGAGTGGCAACTGCATTGTTTTTTTCCAAAAGCTGTTCCCTGATCATTATCCGGTGAAACTCCTGCTGCGCTATAAACTTATCTACATAATCATCAATAAGGATGTTTACTTTTTCAAGATGAGTCAGTTGCTCATTCAGAATCAGATTCTCAACTTTAATGCGGGTGTGGGTTGCTTTTTGTTCGAAAACGGCCTCCATTAGTTTTTCCTTGGAGCCGAAATAATAAGAAATCATAGCCACATTTATGCCCGCTTCGTGGGCAATATCCCTTACTGATGTGCCATCAAAACCAGACTCAGCAAATAGTTTCTGAGCAGCGTCTATTATAGCTATTTGTTTATCAGTATATTCTATTGCTATCTTTTCCATAACTCATTATCAGTTTGCCATACCTAAGTAAAAGCTTTGAATGACGATGCAAAACTAAACAACTGTTTAAAATTAAACAAACGTTTGATTAATTTTTTAACAATAGCGATATAAGGAAAACTGATTTTACTTTAAACAATTGAATATAAATTGTTCAGGAATAAAAATCTGTAGCTTTTAAAGGGGGTTGAGATGGGAGAAATAAATACCAAAATGAATCAAAAATAATAAGGACTATGACCATGATTTATTGCAGAAACCCTGATTCAGTACCCGATAAATCCTCCCTTTCCACACGCCCGCAACCGGCATATCGCCTGCGCCAGTATTTGTCATCGAGGTTGCTGATGGTTACTCCACGCGAGCGGGATGCATGAACAAAGTACCCGTTTGCAAGGTATATACCTACATGCGATACACCCAGGTGGTGTACCCTGAAAAATACAAGGTCTCCTTCACTGGCTTCGCCATATTCTTTTATTATTTCGCAGTTTTTGTGTTGCTGCCTGGCTGTGCGCAAAAGATTGAGGCCATAAATTGACCCGTATAATTTCTGCGAAAAACCGGAGCAATCAATACCTGTATTGTCGTTACCTCCCCATTTATACTTTACCCCATACCAGTTATCAATGAATTTATAGAGCCTGAAATTATTTACTTCATCAGGCGCAACACTTATCATTTCTGCATATTTGCTGATCAGCAGATCGGTCTCTTCATCAAAAAGCGATCCTGATAAATCACTTAATGCTTTCCCTGCAACTACATGCGCAGGGGTTTCTACAACCAGGGCGGCTGCGCCCATAGGGCTTTGATTGCCGGCAACTGCATCTTTTGTTTCACTTGAATCGGTATCAGTGTTTATCAGTGTTGCAGAATCAGTTGAGGTAACGGCAATTTTTACCAGGTCGGTTAATTGCCCGGCCCCGATTTGTACAGGTCCCGGAATAAAATTTTCTTTGGGTATAGCAAGTACTGGCAGAAACATATCCTGCACAGGTAAGGCTTTGCACCAGTCATAAATATAGGTAACCGGTGAACCGGTAAAGAATGCCTGTCCATAAGATGATTGCACGGCAAAACAGGCTACTAAACTAATCAGGAGAAAAGGGTATGAGGTGACGAATGAAAATACTTTTTTCCTCATAAAAAATAAATTGGATCTTAAAGGTAAAATTGATTTTGGTAAAAAGAAACACTATTTCAGAGCGAAATCAATTTATATTGATAACCAGCAACATTATTTTATATTTAAATGCAAATCAGACTATATAATATAAATGTATACTGTATTTTTGTTGTCAACTTCCGGATATTACAAATAGGGAAGGGAAGGCCGGACTAAACATAATAAATGAAAAATAAAAATCCCGGAAAGAGGCATTTTGATGACCTTTTTCCGGGAAATAAAACAAAATTAATTACATTTTCCTTACCGGTGTCCTTGATCTGATATTTCCCTGAGCATCGGTAACTATAAGGATATAAGCGCCCGATGGCACATTACCATAACGAAAGGTATTCATTCCATCATGGGTAACTGTCCAGTTCATTTCTTCTGATCTGCCTAGCATATCATAAAGACTTACTTTATCTGAAGCAGCAAGTCCCGAAATATTTACAATATCCCTTGATGGGTTAGGAAATACTTGCACAGCCTCAATATTATTTACATTGCTGATGCCGAGAGTAATCGGGCTCAGCATATGCAGTTTGGCTATAGCTGAATCCATTGCTGCCGGGCTGAATGCATAAAAATAAGTGAAGGAAGCTTTGTTGAGCGGATGTTTGGTATAATAGGTTGATGTTGTTCGCCAGGTACTATCAGCCGAACTGTCCACAGTTGACAGGTGCGGAATAAATGTAATCAACCCGATAGCAATATCTACTGAGTCATGAAAAGATCCCTGAGTATACAAAGTATATGGATCAGAATAAGTTTGATTATACATAGTACTGATATCCCTTGTCGGAGGGTTAGGCCAGGATTGATAAACCAGCGCTGTAGAATTGGTATCGGTTGTGCCCAAAGCCAGGAAAGACATTCCGGGATATACCGTTCCTGTTGCCGAAACTACCGTTGTATCAGTAGATTGATGTTCGATCTTATTATTTGTCGAATAATTACTACTCCAGGTTTCATCATTATCCGGGTCAAGAGTCCTGAAATAATATACACTATCTACTGGGGTAGTCGAAAAATTAGTAAGCGTAATATTAATAGTAAAATAAAGCTGTGTAGTATCCAGGGTTGTAACTTGTGTCACCTGCAGGCTGTCGTAATTACCCACCCATGTTCCGGAAACTGTAGTTCCGGAAGTTGTATAACTTACTGTTGACCCTGTACCACTCATACCTCCTGCAAATGATGCTGTAGGATTAAATGCCATTGCCCGTTTGCCTCCTTTTACTTGTATTTCCCATCCTTCAAACGGGCTTCCGGGCTTGAAATAATCGCCCATATATGGCGGTGTGCCTGTGGCCCAGCCGTCCATAGCCGGGTCGGCCACAAAACCAATGCCATTGGGTATACTGCACCCTGAACAATGAGGATGATAGCCAGTGGGTGCGGAAGAATCAGATCCATACCAGCCATTATCGGCGATACCTACTTCAACATATTTTCCTTTCAGAAAAATGTCTGAACCTACCATCTGTGCATTTGCCTTACCTGCAATCAGCAAAAAACCGGCAATAATAAATGTCTTGAAAAAGTATACAGGTTTCATATAAAGTTGTTTGCAACTAATGTATTGCTTTTATTTTATTTTTTCCCAGCAAAGTCAGCAAAAAATTTCGGGAAATTCAGACATATAAACCTCTGGTTAATAAAAAACAAGCATATGCAAATTAACCCTTAAATGAAAGCTGAATCAGGGCAGCAAAATGATGGGACTGGTAATGATATGGTTACTTACATGGCCTGCCCGGTCGGTAATATATACTTCATAGGTTACCGTATCTGCTAAAGTGGTATGAATGCTGTCTGGCCTGGGTATCGGGCCTGGCGTAGGATAAAAAGTACAAGTCCCTGTCAATCCTTTTTTAGGGTCTTCTACAGCAGGGTTTATGGCCGGAAAAACTGAACTGATGAAGGCTCCGGTATCTGCTCTGCGATCTCGGTACCAAACCTGCGAAGTAGAACTATTGCCAATATCTCCGTCGCCGTCGGTTAAACTAAAAACAATAAAACAGCTATCATCAACTTTGGGATATAATGTGTCTGGCGATACACCCAGAAAAAAAATACTTGGTATCTTTGACAGCGTGTTTTTCTGGCACGTGGTCAGAAAAAATAATGCTGATAAAAGCACTAAAGTATAGCGCACCATTTTCATAATATCAAAGTTACCAAAAATTGTCTCACAAACCATCGTTAATAAATCCTGAAATTCTATTAAATGCTTCCGGCAAAGATTTTGCGGCTTTGGCACTCCAGGTTTTTCAGTATCAGTATAAGTTCAATGTGGTTTACCAGCAGTACTGCATGGCTTTAAAAATTGATCCGGCTAAAGTATTGCATGTTTGCCAGATACCCTTTCTTCCGGTGTCATTTTTCAAAACCCACAAAATTGTTTC
>Ga0214164_1001340_pt1 | contig 14038 bp, 10 predicted proteins | sample TroBogepilimnion_13_FD_153003 | JGI IMG/M metagenome (GOLD analysis project Ga0214164, IMG submission 153003) | Freshwater microbial communities from Trout Bog Lake, WI - Practice 03JUN2009 epilimnion v4 | ecosystem: Environmental > Aquatic > Freshwater > Lake > Epilimnion/Euphotic zone ...
GCTGGCCTCCGGGCGTTGAGACCGTCGAGCGTTACGGTCCACTGGAGGCGAGCGTGGCCGGTGCGCGCTTGTTTTGGAAGACGGTGACCGTGACGGGCACCGTGGTCCGCCACATGGTGGTGGGTGAGGCATCGACGCGGAACATCAGCGGTCCTGTCGGCATCGCAAAAGTCGCAGCGATCAGCGTGCTGGCCGGTTGGCCGGCATTTTTGTCGCTCCTGGCGGGCATCAGCGTCGGTCTCGGTATTCTGAATCTCTTACCCTTGCCGCTGCTCGACGGTGGTCAAGTGGTGTACCAAATTTTCGAAGCCATGACGGGCGGTCCCCTTTCGGACCGTACTCAGGGTATCCTTCAGCGGGTCGGTTTTGCGATTCTGATCCTTCTGACGGTGCTTGCCGTCTACAATGACCTGTCGCGGCCCGGCTAGCCGCCTATATCGACCAAGGACACAGATTCGCATGCGACCCCGGCCCGTCCGCGCCGTTTCGATGGCAGTTGCCCTGACCTTGGGGGCTGCAGCCGCCCATGCCCAGACCCTTCCTGTCGAGTCTTCCGACTTTACCGTCGGTGACATACAGGTGGAGGGGCTGCAGCGCATCTCCGATGGCACCGTTTTTAACTACCTGCCGGTCGCCATTGGCGACCGAATGACGCACCAAAAAGTCGAAGAATCGCTGCGCGCGCTCTACGCGACCGGGTTTTTCCGCGACGTGGAATTGCGCCGCGAAGGCAATACGTTGCTCATCGCCGTCCGCGAGCGTCCCTCAATCGAAAGCTTTGAGCTGAAAGGCAACAAGGACATCAAGACAGAGGATCTGCAGAAGAGCCTCAAGAATGTCGGCCTTGCAACCGGCAAGACCTTCGACCGCAGTGTGCTCGAAGACGTTACCCAGTACCTGACCGACCAGTACTACTCCCGCGGCAAGTACGCGGTGAAAGTGGATACGAAGGTCGAAGATGTGCCGGGCAACAAGGTCAAGATCACGGTCGACATCAAGGAAGGCAAGCGCGCGGTCATTCGCGAGATCAACTTCGTCGGGGACACCAAGTTTCCGGAGAAGGATATCCGTCAAGGGCTGGAGCTGAAGACGCCCAATTGGCTGTCCTGGTACAAGCAAGACGACCGCTATTCGCGAGAAACCCTGCAGGGTGACCTTGAGAAGATTCGGTCCTACTACATGGACCGCGGCTACGCGAACTTCCAGATCGAGTCCACGCAGGTTGAGATTGCGCCCGAGAAGGATGACATCTTCATCTCGGTCAACGTCAATGAGGGCGAGGTCTACAAGGTCTCCGAGGTCAAGTTGGCGGGCACCATGGTGGTGCCGGAAGAGGAGCTCAAAAAGCTCCTCATCGTGCAGCCGGGCCAGACCTACTCGAAGAAGATCGTCACCGCGACACAAGAGTTGTTGAACTATCGACTCGGGTCGGAAGGCTATTCGTTCGCCAAGATCGAACCGGTGCCGACCACGGACGCGGACAACAAGACCGTTTCGCTGACTTTCTTCATCGATCCGGGTAATCGCGCATACGTCCGTCATGTGGTGTTTAAGAACGTAAATGCCATCAACGACGAGGTATTGCGTCGCGAGATGCGGCAATTCGAGGGCAGTTGGCTCTCCAATCAGGCCGTGGATCGTTCCAAGCTGCGCTTGCAACGCCTGCCATACATCGAAAAGGTGGAATCGTCGAACAAACCGGTCGCCGGGACGCCCGATCTGGTGGACGTCGAGTACGACATCAAGGAAGGTTTGCCGGGTCAGTTCGGTGGCGGCATCGGCTATTCCGCGTCCCAGAAGCTGATGCTGAACGGTAATTTCGTTCACTCGAACTTCATGGGCACGGGCGAACGCGTCGCCTTGGAAGTGAACGCGGGCAAGTATTCGAGCGTCTATACCGTCTCCCAGACGGATCCAGCGACGACCATCGACGGCATCGCCCGAACGGTGTCCTTGTCGTACATCAAGAGCACGCAGTTCGTGTCGCAGGCCTCCCAGTTCTCGACGACTCGACTGACCGCCGGCCTCGAGTACGGCGTGCCCATCTCCGAGTTCCAGGGTCTACGGTTCGGTGTCTCGGCATCGAACAACGAGTTGTTGGCGTCGGACTCCACCTCCGCCTCGCAGGCCGTGGATTGGGTGCGCAACAACGGTAATAACTTTATCCGCACCGGTACGTCGATGGACTACACCGGTACGATCACGACCATCGATTTCTACGGATCGCGATTCAACGTCATCGAGACGACCGTGGGTTGGAGCTACGACTCGCGTAACCGCTCGATCTTCGCCGATCGCGGCACGCGCGTGTCGGTGGGTGGCTCTTATGCGTTGCCCGGCACCGCGGTTCGCTACTACATGGGCAACTTCGATTTCCTGAAGTTGCAGCCCTTGCCCAAGAACTTCACCTTGGCCATCAAAGCGCAGGTGGGTTACGGCAACAAGTTGGGCGATACGACGGCACTGCCGCCGTTCCGCCAGTTCTTCGGCGGCGGCCCGGATACCGTCCGTGGTTATCGTGAAAGTCGCTTGGGACCGAAGGACAGTTTCGGCAATCCCTACGGCGGTAACCTGATGACCGTGGCCAATGCTGAGGTATTGTTCCCTACGCCCGAGAAGTGGAAAGCCAACGTCCGCGTCAGTGCCTTCTACGACATGGGTAACGTGTTCTCGACCTGCTGCGTGAAGTTCTACGGCACCGACCGTGTCACGCCGGTGGACTACAAGTTCAGGTATAGTGACCTGAAGCGTTCGACCGGTATCGCGGTCCAGTGGCTCGCGCCGATGGGCATTTTCCGGTTCAGCTACGCCATACCGTTGAACATCACCAACGCCTCGTCCAGCAGCGTCCGCTGGCCGGATGAACGCGAGGGCTTCCAGTTCTCAATCGGTTCGGCGTTCTGATAAAAAGCTTTTAAAATACAGTAACTAAGGTTCGAATCTTTATGCGTATTCAGACTCTTGCCCTGATCCTTGCCAGCACTCTCGGCGTCAGCTCGGTTGCCCTTGCGGACGGCCAGAAAATCGCTGTGGTGAACATTCAGCGCGTGCTCGCCGAAGCGCCGCAGGCCCGTAGCGCCAGCCAGACGCTCGAGTCCGAGTTCGGTCCGCGCGGCAAGGCGTTGGAAGCGCAGAAGAAGGAGTTCGAGGCGCGCGCCCAGAAGTTTGAGCGTGACCAAGCCACGATGTCGGAAGCGGAGCGCACCAAGACGAGCCGCGAACTGCGCGATGCGCAGCTCAGCTACGAGCGCCGCGCGAAGGAATTCCAGGAAGACGTGCAGTTGCGTCAGAACGAGGAACTCCAGAAGGTTCAAAAGACCATCGTGGAAGCGGTCCGCGTCTACGCCAAGGCGCAGGGCTATGACGTCGTGCTGGCCGATGGCGTCATCTACAACAGCGAGTCGGTCGACATCACCGCTCAGTTGCTCTCCAGTCTGACGGCCAAGGCACCGGCCGCAGCCGCTGCGCCGGCCGCTCCGGCCGCGCCGAAGAAGTAATACCGTCGCCCATGGCCGGGGCGACCCTCGGTGAACTCGCCGCCCGCTTCGGCCTGACCCTCCGGGGAGACCCGGACGTGGTCGTCCGCTCGGTCGCGACCTTGCAAGGCGCGACCGAGGGGACCGTGAGTTTCCTCGCAAATCGAAAGTACCAGCGCTACCTCGCCACCACCGGGGCATCGGCCGTTGTCGTCGACGAGGCCACCGCCGCAGAGTGCAAGGTGGCGGCGCTGGTTGCGCGTAACCCGTACGCCGCGTATGCGCGTATCGCCGCTGTGCTGCATCCGGACCCGGTGGCGGCGCCGGGCATACACCCGTCTGCGGTGATCGATCCCAGTGCCGTGATCGACCCCTCGGCGTCGATTGGTCCGCACGTCGTGATCGAAGCCCACGCTCAGGTCGGCGCGCGCGCCGTCCTCGGTGCCGGTGTCTATCTCGGACAGGGCGGCTGGGTGGGGGATGACACCCGTTTAGCGCCGCGGGTCACCTGTTATGCGGACGTTCGCATCGGCGCGCGCTGTATCGTGCACTCGGGAGTCGTTCTGGGTGCGGACGGCTTTGGGTTGGCCCAAGACCGTGCAGGTTGGGTCAAGGTCCCGCAAGTCGGCGGGGTCCGGATTGGCAACGACGTCGAAATCGGTGCGAATACCACCATCGATCGCGGCGCGATCGACGATACGACCATCGGCGATGGCGTCAAACTCGATAACCAGATTCAAATTGGTCACAACGTTCGTATCGGTGACCATACGGCGATCGCCGGTTGCGTCGGTGTCTCGGGGAGCACCACCATCGGTAGCCGCTGCCTCATCGGGGGCAAGGTCGGCATCGCGGGGCATCTGGAGATCGCCGACGGCGTGGTGGTCACCGGGCTGACCCTTGTCAGTCGATCGTTGACGGAGCCGGGCGTTTACTCCTCGGCGACGCCGGCGATGGAGGCAGGAGATTGGCGCCGCGTGGTGGCCCGTCTGCGGCATATCGACGAGTTATTTGATCGCGTCCGTTCTTTGGAAGGGAAGGGCGGGAGCGCCTCCCGGAGTGAGTCATGAGTACCGAGAAGAAAGCCCCTGCATTGGATATCGATGAAGTACGCAAGCTGCTGCCCCATCGTTACCCCTTCCTGTTGATCGATCGCGTGCTGGAAATCGAGCACGGGGTATCGATCCAGTGCTTGAAGAACGTGACCATTAATGAGCCTTTCTTCCCAGGGCATTTCCCACATCGGCCGGTGATGCCGGGCGTCATGATTCTCGAAGCGTTGGCCCAAGCGGCCGGGATATTGGCGTTTCGCACCGCCGGCGTCGTCCCCGACGAGGACACGCGGTTCTATTTTGTCGGCATCGACGATGCGCGCTTCCGCCGTCCTGTGTTTCCCGGCGATCAATTGATCCTGAAGGCGGAGATCATTCGCATCATGCGCGGGATTTGGAAATTCAAGACGTCCGCTGAGGTGGATGGATTGGAAGTCTGCAGCGCCGAGATGATGGTGACTCCCGAGACGCAGAAGCCGTGACGGTCGCCTCCATCCATCCCACCGCGGTGGTCGACGCCGCGGCGACGCTCGCCGAGGGTGTGACGGTCGGTCCGTACTCCATCATTGGGGCGGGCGTTGAGATCGGCGCGGGCACCGTGATCGGTCCTCACGCGGTGGTGCTCGGTCCGACCCGAATCGGGCGTGATAACCGGATTTTTCAGTTCGCTTCCATCGGCGATATTCCCCAGGACAAGAAATTCGGTGGCGAGGAATCGCGCCTGGAGATCGGTGACCGCAACGTTTTTCGCGAGTGTTGCACCGTGAACCGAGGCACCGCGACCGGCGCACTGGTCACCCGGATCGGTAACGACAATCTGTTCATGGCCTATACGCACGTGGCGCACGATTGCATTGTGGGGTCGCACTGCATCATGGCGAACTACGCGACCATCGCGGGGCACGTGGAGTTGGATGATTGGGCCATTTTGGGCGGCTATGCCGGCGTGCATCAATTCTGCAAGATCGGCGCGCACGCCTTTCTCGCGAACAATGCCGCGGCGACGCGCGATGTCCCGCCGTACGTGATGGCAGCCGGCGCACCCGCCGAGCCCAAAGGGATTAATTCCGAGGGATTGAAGCGCCGCGGTTTCGATGCCGATGCCATCGCTCGCATCAAGCACGCCTACAAAGTGCTGTACCGCTCGGGCCTGAAACTCACGGAGGCCACGGAGCAACTGGCGCTGCTCGGGCGCGACGCTGCGGAGGTGCAAGCCTTGGTGGATTTCTTGCCGCGGGTCACCCGCAGCCTCATCCGCTGACGTGCCGAGCGGTCCGCCCGTGACAGCGCGCATCGTGATCGTGGCGGGCGAAACCTCGGGCGATAACCTCGCCGCAGGCCTCATCCGCGCGCTGCGCGCGCGGCGTCCCGATCTCACCTTTGAAGGCGTTGCGGGTCCGGCCATGCAGGCCGAAGGCTGTGTGGCATGGGCGCCGTCCGAGGCCTTGGCCGTCATGGGCCTCTTTGAGGTGCTGCCGCATTTGGCGCGGATGATCCGTCTGCGCAAAGACGTCGTACGGCGGACCGTGGCGGCGGATCCGCTCGTGTTCGTGGGCGTCGATGCCCCGAGCTTCAATCTCGGCCTTGCGGCGCTCTTGCATGCCGAGGGTATTCCGACCGTGCAGTACGTCAGCCCGCAGGTGTGGGCGTGGCGTCAGGGACGCGTCAAACGGATGGCGAAGACCTTGGACCTCGTCCTGTGCCTGTTGCCGTTTGAGCAGCCGTTCTACGAAGGGCGCGGTCTGGCCGCCGAATTTGTGGGGCACCCGCTGGCCGACCGACTCCCGACGGTTCCCGATCGTCTGGCGGCGCGCGCGGCCTTGGGCTTGCCGGCCACGGGCGAATGCGTGGCCATACTGCCGGGTAGCCGGCGCGGCGAGGTGTCGCGCCTCGCGGCGGACTTCATCGGTGCCGCGCGGGTTTTGGCCGCGCGGCGTCCGGGTATCCGGTTTGTCGCGCCGATGGCGAACACGGCCGCGCGGCGGCTCTTCGAAGAGGCGCTCCGGGCGGCTGGCGACCTGCCGATCACGGTGGTGGCTGGTCAGTCCGCACAGGCGATCACCGCCGCCGATGCCGTGTTGGTGGCGTCGGGTACCGCCACGCTGGAAACGATGCTCTGCAAGCGGCCGATGGTCGTCGCGTATCGTCTGGGTCGTGCCACGGCGTGGATCATTCGTCGACTGATGCGCGCGCAGTTCTTCTCGCAACCCAACTTACTGGCCGGCCGCGCGGTCGTTCCGGAATTGTTTCAAGACGCCGTCACGCCCACCGGTCTAGCCGATGCGTTGGAGCGGTGGCTGGACGATCCGGCCGCGATGCGCGAGACCGAAGCCCTCTTTACGACATTGCACGACACCTTGCGTCAAGGTGCGAGTGAGCGCGCGGCGGAGGCGGTGCTGTCGTTGATTGATCGGAAACACCGGTGACGGTGTGTTGGCCGACCGGGCCGGCGACGGCCGGCGTGGACGAGGCCGGTCGGGGCCCCTGGGCCGGTCCGGTGGTAGCGGCGGCCGTGATTCTGCCCAGCCAGCCGGTCATTCGCGGCCTCGATGATTCCAAGAAACTGTCCCCCGATCGGCGCGAAGCACTGGCGCGCGTGATCCGTGCCGAGGCGGTCGCGTGGGGGCTCGGTTGGGCCTCGGCCGCGGAAATCGACGAGATCAATATCTTGCAGGCGACCTATCTGGCCATGCGACGGGCGCTGCAGGCGCTCGCGGTGGCGCCGCAACACGTACGGGTGGACGGGAATCGGCTGCCGCCGACAGTCGATGTGCCGTTTCAGGCCACGTGGGAGGCCGTGATCGGTGGCGACGGCAAGGACGCGGCCATCGCTGCAGCGTCCATTTTGGCGAAAACCGCGCGAGATGCCTACATGATCGACGCCGATCGGCAATTTCCGGGTTATGGATTTGCCGATCATAAGGGCTATGGCACGGCCCGCCACCGTCAGGCGTTGGAGATCTTGGGCCTCACTCCGCTGCATCGTCGGTCGTTCGAGCCGGTAAAATCACGGGACTCCCTGTTGTCGAGCCGACCGCACCCGTGACTTCTTTCGTTCATCTGCGACTGCACACCGAATTCTCGCTGGTCGACGGCATCGTCCGCATCGACGAGTTGGCCAAAGCGACGGTAGGCCACGGAATGCCGGCGGTGGCGGTCACCGATCAGGCGAACCTGTTCGCGATGGTGAAGTTCTACAAGGCGGCGCAGGCGGCCGGCATCAAGCCGATCATCGGTGTCGATTTGCTCATCCGCGAAGTCGGTGAGCGGGCTGAGCCGTCACGTCTCACGTTGCTGTGCATGAACGCACACGGCTACGGCAATCTGACGCGTCTGGTGACGCGGAGTTATTTGGAGGGTCAGCGCCGCGACGGCATTCCAATGGTCGAACGCGACTGGTTGTCGCCGGAGGCCGTGGACGGTTTGATCGCGTTGTCCGGCGCGGGCGATGGCGACGTCGGTCGATTGCTCGGCAACGGCAAGACGGCCGAGGCGCACCGGGCCGCTCGGGCGTGGCGTGCGTTGTTTGGCGATCGCTACTATCTGGAGCTGACGCGGACCGGCAAGGCCGACGACGACGTGATTGTCGATGGCATGCTCGGGCTGGTGGCGGAGTTGGAAATCCCCGCGGTCGCGACCAACGACGTGCGCTTCCTGCAGCGCGCGGACTTCGAAGCGCACGAAGCACGCGTCTGCATCCACGACGGCGAGCAGTTGGCCAATCCGCATCGGCCGCGACGATACACCGAGGAGCAGTACCTCAAGTCCCCGGCCGAAATGGCGGAGCTGTGGGCGGACGTGCCCGGTGTGCTTGAGCAATCCGTCGAAATCGCGCGGCGCTGTTCGCTGGAGTTAACGCTCGGTAAACCGGTGTTGCCGGAATACCCGGTACCGGCCGGGCAAACGACCGCCGAGTTTTTGCGTACCGAGTCGCAGAAGGGCTTAGAGGAGCGGCTCGACGCGATAGCGAAAGGCGTTCCCACCGTGCGCAGCGTGCCGCGGGAGGACTACGACGCGCGGCTCGAGCGCGAGTTGTCGGTGATCACCGGCATGGGTTTCGAAGGCTACTTTCTCATCGTCGCCGACTTCATCCGCTGGGCGAAGAACAACGGTGTCCCGGTCGGACCGGGTCGCGGATCCGGTGCCGGTTCGTTGGTCGCCTATGCGCTCGGCATCACGGATTTGGATCCGCTGCAGCACGATTTGCTGTTCGAGCGTTTCCTGAATCCGGAACGTGTCTCGATGCCGGACTTCGACGTCGACTTCTGCACCAACGGACGCGATCGCGTGATCGAGTACGTCGCTGAGAAGTACGGCCGCGCGCGCGTGTCGCAGATCATCACCTACGGCACGATGGCGGCCAAAGCGGTGGTGCGCGATGTCGGGCGCGTGCTCGGTTTCGGGTACGGGGCGGTCGACCGCATCGCGAAGCTCATCCCCTTTGAGCTCGAGATGACGCTCGATAAAGCGCTCGAAGAGGAAGAAGAACTCCGCCGCGCCTACCAGACGGAGGAGGAGGTGCGGGCGGTCATTGATCTTGGGCGCTCGTTGGAAGGGCTCACCCGCAATGCCGGTATGCACGCCGGTGGCGTTGTCATCTCGCCGTCGGTCTTGACTGATTTTGCGCCGCTGTTTGTGGAAGAAGGCGGCACCTCGGTGGTGACGCAATTCGACAAGGATGACGTCGAGGCGACCGGGCTCGTGAAGTTCGACTTCTTGGGCCTGCGCACACTCACCGTCATCGACTTGGCGCTCAAGATCGTCAACGCGACACGCGCCAAAGCCGGCGAACCGCCGCTCGACATTGCGCGGCTGCCCTTCGACGATCCGAAGACCTTTGCCTTGCTCAAGGCGTGCCGCACGACCGGTGTCTTCCAGTTGGAATCGCGCGGCATGCGCGATCTGTTGCGCCGCCTGCTCCCGGACTGCTTCGAAGACATCGTGGCGCTCGTCGCGCTCTTCCGGCCCGGCCCCCTCGAATCGGGCATGGTCGGCGACTTCATCGATCGTAAGCACGCGCCGCGGGGCCAAACGATCGATTATCTGCACCCCGATCTTGAGCCGGTGCTGAAAACCACCTACGGCGTCATTCTGTACCAAGAACAGGTGATGCAGATCGCGCAGGTGCTGGCGGGTTACACGCTGGGCGGCGCGGATTTGCTGCGCCGTGCGATGGGTAAGAAGAAAGCCGAAGAAATGGCGGAACAGCGCGCGGTGTTCACCGAGGGCGCCACCGCCCGCGGTGTCCCCGAAGCGCAAGCGACCTACATCTTCGACCTGATGGAAAAATTCGCGGGATACGGCTTTAACAAGTCGCACTCCGCGGCGTACGCCGTACTGACCTACCACACGGCGTGGCTCAAAGCGCATTACCCGGCGGCGTTCGCGGCGGCCGTGCTGTCGTGCGACATGGATAAGACCGACAAAGTCGTGGTCGGGGTCGAAGACTGCAAGGAGATGGGCATCACCTTGCTGCCACCCGACGTGAACGCGTCGGTGTTGCAGTTTGAGGTCGTGGATGAAAAGACCGTGCGTTACGGCCTCGGCGCGATCAAAGGTGTCGGTAGCTCTGCCGTTCAGTCGATTGTGGACGCACGCGCAGAGAGCGGTCCGTTCAAGGACCTGTCGGACCTGTGCATGCGAATCAATCTGTCGGCGGTCAATCGCCGCTGCCTGGAGGCCTTGCTGAAGGCGGGCGCGCTCGACGGGCTTGGGCCGAATCGGGCCACGTTGATGGCGCATTTGCCGGCCGCGGTGCAGGCCGGCGAGCAGCGCAAAGAATCGGTCGATGCCGGCCAGGACGACTTGTTCGGTCTCGGTCCGCCGACCCGATCGGCGTCCGCTGACAGTCGACCAGCGCTCGGTCCGACGCTGCCGGAATGGCCATTGGGTTTGCGCCTCAGTTACGAGCGCGAGAAGTTGGGGTATTACCTCTCGGGCCATCCCTTGGACGAGTTCCGCAACGATCTGAAGTACATCGCGCCGGCCACGATTGCCGACGTCGGCGGCGCGAAGCCGGCCGGTGGCGGGGGATGGGGCGCGCCGCAGCGGCAGGTCACGGTCGCCGGGTTGGTGCACGACATCAATCGCCAGAAAAATCGAACGATCCTCGTCCTCGACGACGGGACTGCGCGCCTCGAAGTGGCGGTGTTCGACGAACTGGCGCAGCAACATCGCGACTTGGTCGCCAAAGACGCCCTGGTGGTGGTCGAAGGCGGCATTAAGTGGGACGACTACAGCGAAGGCTGGCGGATCGCGGCCAAGAAGCTGATGGGCCTCGAGGCCGCGCGTGAAAATCAAGCGCGACGGCTTTTGCTGCGCTGGCCGTCCGGCGGAGCGGGGGGCGACGTGATCGGTAAGCTCGAGCAGCTGTTGCGCCCCGCGCGCGGCGGGACATGCACGGTCGCGATCTTTTATCCGGGGGCATCCGCAAGCGCTCTGCTGGAGTTCTCGAACGATTGGAAGGTGCGCCCGACGCGCGCGCTGTTGGAGGCACTTGCCGGCCAATTTGGCGAAGATGGCCTCCAATTGACGTATCATCCCCGCGATCAAGAGGCCTGCCTGCGGCGCTGGGGAGCGCGCGGCGCAGTGGAACGACGTCCCATTCAAATGCCGGTATAGCCACCCCCTCTTGACTGTGGCCGTCCGGTCTGTGACCTTGCCGCCCCCATGGACCTGAACTTCCTAGATTTTGAACAACCGATCGCCGAGCTTGAGGCGAAGATCGACGAACTGAAGTACCTCGGCGACGACAATGCCGAGATCAACATCGTCGAGGAAATCGCTCGGCTGCGCGCGAAGAGCCAGACGCTGACCAAGAGTTTGTTTGCCAACCTGTCCCCGTGGCAGGTCGCGCAACTGGCTCGTCACCCACAGCGTCCGTACACGCTCGATTACATCCCGCACCTGTTCACCGACTTCGACGAGTTGCACGGCGACCGCATGTACGCGGACGACCCGGCGATCGTCGGCGGTCCGGCGCGCCTCGAGGGGCGCCCTATCATGCTGATCGGTCAGCAGAAGGGTCGAGACACCAAAGAGCGCGTGCGGCGCAACTACGGCATGCCCAAGCCCGAGGGCTATCGTAAGGCGCTGCGCCTCATGAAATTGGCCGAACGGTTCGGTATGCCGATCGTGACGCTGATCGACACCCCGGGGGCGTATCCCGGTATCGGTTCCGAGGAGCGGAACCAGAGCGAAGCGATCGCCCGCAATCTGTTTGAGATGGCGCGCTTGCGCGTGCCGATCGTCAGTTGTGTGATCGGTGAGGGCGGCTCTGGCGGTGCCTTGGCGATCGGCGTCTGCGATCGCTTGCTGATGTTGCAGTACTCGGTCTATTCGGTGATCTCACCCGAGGGTTGCGCGTCGATCCTCTGGAAGAGTGCCGATAAGCGCGAGTTGGCGGCGGAGGCCATGGGGATCACGGCGGATCGCCTCAAGCGCGAAAAACTCGTCGATGAGGTCATTCCCGAACCGCTGGGGGGCGCCCATCGCGATCCGATGACGATGGCCAGTGACCTGCGCGCGGCATTGAGCCGAGCGGTGGAGTCGCTCGCCGACCGTCCGGTCGAGGTGTTGCTCGACGAGCGAGCGAAGCGCTTCGATTCCTTCGGCGCGTTCCGCGCCACCTGAGCGCTGCGACCATGCCGGCGCGCGCGGCCTTGCCGTACTCGCCGGATGCGCTCGCGGCCGCTCTGCAACAGTTGGGTGCGCCCCGACACCTTTGGGTGGCCCTCTCCGGCGGAGCGGATTCTGCCGCCCTACTGGTGGCGGCGGCCGCGCTTGCCGGCCGCTCGTTTGATCGACTGGACGCCCTGCATGTCGACCACGGGCTGCCGGGTTCTCCGACATTACGCGCGGCAGCGGCGGCAGCGGCGGCCCATTGCCAGGTTCCCCTTACCGTCGTGACGGTCAACCTCGTCGATCGTGCCGAGCGGGGCCTTGAGGCGGCGGCGCGGCAGGCGCGCTACGCGGCGTTCGCCGGCCAGATGTCGGCACAGTCGGCGCTACTGACGGCGCATCACCAGGAGGATCAGGCCGAAACCCTCCTGTTACAGATCCTTCGCGGGGCGGGAGTCCGCGGGATGGCGGCGATGCCGTCCACCGCGTGCCTCGGCCTAGGCCGTCTGCTGCGACCCGTGTTGGAGGTGCCTCGCGCATCACTTCGCGCCCTCGCCGAAGGCAGCGGCGTGCCGTGGTGCGAGGATCCGAGCAACGAGGATCGCGCCATTGACCGCAATTATCTGCGCCACGAGATTTGGCCCCGGCTGACGGCACGGTGGCCCGCGGCGGCCTCGACGCTTGCACGCGCAGCGCATCATGCGGGCGGAACCGCGGCGCTGCTTGACGAGGTCCTCGACGCCCGTCTGGCGGGTATCGAGCGGGATGGCGCGCTGAATCTGTCGGCGCTGGCTGCCGTGGAGGCCCCGTGGCGACAGGAGCTGATCCGCTATTGGCTGCGTCGTCAGGGGTATCCGCTGCCCTCGACCCGCCGCCTAGCACAGTTCGACGCGCAGTTTTTAGCTTCGGCAGCCGACGGGCAGCCCCTTCTGACGTTCGGTGAGATGCAACTGCGGCGCCACGACGGCTGGCTGTACGCCCATCGACCCCTCCCGCCACTGGCTCTCCCGGCCGATGCGGATCTGCCCACCAACGGGGACGTCCCGTTGCCGGGACTCGGTCGGCTGACCGTCGTTCCAGCCACGGATGCCGGGTTACGACGGCTCAACACCCCCTACCGCGTCGGACAGCGCGAGGGCGGGGAGCGTTGGCAGCGGGATGTGGACGGGCCTAACCGGCCCTTGAAGGACTGGTTGCGGGAGGCGCGGGTGCCCCGCTGGCAACGCGACCGTGCCGTGCTGCTGTGGGACCAGGGCGTGTTGGCGGCCGTGGTGCTTCCGGCCGTCACCTGGGTGGCCGCAGCGTATCGAACGAGTCGCGGCGAGGCGGGGCTGCGCGTGGAGTGGCAGGACGCCCCGGTCGCCTTGCGTTCGTCGCGTTTGCGTTGAGGCGCATGTGTCTTTCCGATAGACTGACTTCCCGTCGAACAGGGCCCATCAGCGGCCCTTTTTTAGTTTTTCCGGAGCACTGACGGGAGCCTCCATGACTCGTTTCGTATTCGTCACCGGCGGCGTCGTCTCCTCGCTGGGTAAGGGCATCGCGTCGGCCTCTCTTGGGGCCATCCTAGAGTCACGAGGACTCAAGGTCACGATGCTCAAGTTGGACCCGTACATTAACGTCGATCCGGGCACGATGAGCCCGTTCCAGCATGGCGAAGTGTTCGTCACGCAGGACGGCGCAGAAACCGATCTTGACCTCGGTCACTACGAGCGGTTCGTTCGCTACACCGCGACCCGCCATTCGAACTTCACAACCGGCCGCATTTACGAGACGGTGATCGCCAAGGAACGCCGCGGCGATTACCTTGGCGGGACCGTGCAGGTCATTCCGCACATCACCGACGAGATCAAGCGCTGCATCAAACTCGGCGGCGCGGGGGCGGACGTGTGC
>Ga0214164_1001341_pt1 | contig 14037 bp, 12 predicted proteins | sample TroBogepilimnion_13_FD_153003 | JGI IMG/M metagenome (GOLD analysis project Ga0214164, IMG submission 153003) | Freshwater microbial communities from Trout Bog Lake, WI - Practice 03JUN2009 epilimnion v4 | ecosystem: Environmental > Aquatic > Freshwater > Lake > Epilimnion/Euphotic zone ...
GAATTTGATCGGCAACGAAGCGACCTTGTTGCATTGCAACTGGTGCAACCATTGGCAAGAAGCGACCGTTAGGTCCTTTTGCGCCAGTGACATCGCCAACGCCCCAGATATTTGGATAGTTAACAACTTCAAGTGTCTGGTCTGACTTTAGGCGACCGGCATCAAGTGGAAGTGAGAGCGCAGACATTGCTGGATTGCCTTTAACTCCAGCGGCCCAGATAGTTACTTCTGACTTTAATTGTTCGCCAGATTTCAAATCGATATTGCGCCATTCAACTTCTTTAACGGCGGTGTTAACCAAAACCTTAACGCCCATTCCTTCAAGAACGCGCTTGGTCTTTTCGGAAATATCTTCATCAAACATCGGAAGCAAACGAGGACCAGCTTCAACGAGTGAAATATTTATGTGGCGAGCTGCATGACGTTGATCATTCGTTAGTGGGCCGCGAACTAATTCGGCAAGTGCACCAGCCATCTCAACACCAGTAGGGCCACCACCAACAACGGTGATATTAAATTCGGTGTCATCTTCAAAGCGACATAGATCTTCAAAGCGGCGCATTACTTCGGCGCGAATTGCCAGCGCCTCGTGAATTGTCTTCATGCCAAGTGCAAATTCCTCAACACCAGGCGTTCCAAAATCTGCAGTTACTGAACCAAGTGCAACAACTAGGTGATCAAATGGAAGAACTTCAGAGCTATCAAGCTTTACCGTCTTGTTTTTATGATCAACGGAAATTGGCGAGCCCATACGAAACTTACCGTTGACCTTACGTAGGGCCCCGCGGATTGGATAAGCGACGTGGTCGGCAGCTAGCCCCGCCGTTGAAACCTGGTAGAGAAGGGGTAAAAAGGTTTGGTAATTGTGACGATCGACGACGGTGATATCGAAATTTTTAGCGTCTTTTCCGGTTCCAAGCGCCTTCGCTGCGGCAAGGCCGCCGAAACCTCCTCCGAGGATAACTACGCGCGTCTTGGCCATTATTTAAGTCTAGTGTTAATCCTATGAGCCTCGCCAATTCAACGAATCCAGGTCGCAGGATTCTGGTCACAGGTGCATCTGGATATGTCGGAGGCCGACTTGTTCGCCAGTTGTTAACCGATGGATTTAAGGTTCGGGTTTTCGTTCGCGATGCCAAAAAAATCTCCGGCCAACCTTGGTTTGACCAGGTCGAATTGGCTACAGGAAATGCAAATGATTATTCCCAGACTTTGGCTTCACTCGAGGGAGTACATACCGCTTTCTATTTATTGCACTCGATTAATGCCGGAACAAATTTCGATGAAGTTGAAGCCGCTATGGCTAGAAACTTTGCCAAGGCCGCCGAAGCTGCCGGAGTTTCGCAAATTGTTTACTTAGGTGGCATCGCAAACGATAAGCAGATTTCGCAACACTTAGAATCGCGGGCAAATACCGGAAAAGAGTTGGCCTCCGGAAAAGTTGCGGTGATGGAGATTCGCGCTGGAATCATTATTGGATCTGGTTCGGCATCATTTGAAATGTTGCGTCACCTAACCCACCGCTTGCCGATTATGACAACTCCGAAGTGGGTTTCAAATCGCACCCAACCAATCGCAATCCGCGATGTGCTTTGGTATTTAACTCATGCGGCAGATTTAGAAAAGCCGGTGTCGGGAATCTTTGATGTTGGCGGTCCAGAAGTTTTGTCATATTCCGACATGATGCAAACCTTTGCAAAGTTATCGGGACTTAGACGACGTTGGATTATTAGGGTGCCAGTTCTTTCACCAGGATTATCAAGTTTATGGATTGGCTTAGTTACGCCGGTTCCAACTTCTTTGGCCCGGCCACTTGTCGGATCTTTGATCAGCGAAGTTGTAGCCGATCCAAAGCGTTCGATTAGCGGTGTGATCGCACCGCCACCCGAAGGGCTTTTGCCGCTAGCAACCGCGATTCAATTAGCGCTTTCCAAAGTTTCGGCCCACGATGTTGAAACCAGATGGTCTGATGCAACCGCGCTTGCAGCACCTTGGCAGAAAGCACAAGGCGATCCGGATTGGGCCGGGGAGACGGTTTATAAAGATTCGCGCGAAATAGTTGTTGATACAGATGCGCAATATTTGTGGCAAGCGATCGAAGCAATTGGTGGTGACACTGGTTGGTATGGCGCAGATTTCTTATGGTGGGCCCGAGGGATTTTAGATCGCATGGTCGGTGGTGTTGGACTTCGTCGTGGTCGTCGCGATCCAGAACATTTACGTATTGGTGAAAGTTTAGATTTCTGGCGAGTAGAAGCACTTGAATCTGGAAAGTTATTGCGCCTTTATGCCGAAATGATTTTGCCTGGCAAAGCTTGGCTGGAGTTTTCAATTACGGAAGTAAATGAAAATGGCAAGGTTCGTCGCAAGGTCGAACAAACCGCAACCTTCCAACCTCATGGCCTTGGCGGTCAGCTCTATTGGTTCTTTGTCTTGCCATTTCATTCAATCATCTTTCCAACGATGTTAAAGAATTTAACAAAGGCCGCGGCAAAGCGGGCAAGAAAGTAATAAGTGCACGAATTTAATTCTGAAGTAGAAGCACTTGCGAAAGAGGTGCTGGAATATTCGCTTATTCGGTTACGTGATAACCCACCGCTAGATGGCCCAAAGTCGCCCGAAGAATTATTTGCCCTTGCTGGAAATACGATTACCGAAAAAGGTTTGGGTGGTCATGAAACGCTTGAACTTTTTAAAGAAGTTTTAGCAAAGGCATGTATTTCAACGGATCATCCAAAGTATTTGGCTTTTATCCCATCTGCGCCAAGTGAACATTCAATTCTCTTTGATTTAGTTGTTGGGGCAAGTGCGCTTTACGGTGGTTCGTGGCTTGAAGGAGCTGGCGCAGTATTTGCCGAAAACCAAGCGCTACGTTGGATAAGTGATTTAGCAAAGTTGCCAGCAAGTGCCGGCGGCGTATTTGTACAAGGTGGAACCCTTGGAAATCTTTCGGCCCTGGTCGCCGCACGTGCCCATGCAAAAGAGAAATATCCAAACGTTTCCAGGTGGGTTATCGCGGCAAGTGCCGAGGCACACTCTTCAATTAAGTCAGCTGCGCAAGTAATGGATGTTGAAACACTTTTGATTGCACCGCATGAAGATCTTTCATTGAAGGGCGCGGATGTCGAGAAAAGTGTTCGAGAATACGAGAGCGCAAATCCAACGCATAAAGTATTTGCAATTGTGGCAACCGCTGGAACTACAAACCTTGGCATCATCGATGACTTGGCCGGAATTGGAAAGTTTGCGAATGCAAATGGAATTTGGTTTCACGTTGATGGTGCTTATGGGCTTGCAGCACTTTGCGCGCCAAGTGTGCGGCCATTGTTTAATGGAATTGAATTGGCCAATTCGCTAATTGTTGATCCACACAAATGGTTATTTGCCCCATTCGATGCATGCGCCTTGATCTATCGAAATCCGGAGATTGCAAAGAAGGCCCACTTACAACATGCGGCATATTTAGATCCTCTTGAAGATGATGGGAATTGGAATCCTTCTGATTATGCAATTCACTTAACCCGGCGTGCCCGTGGCTTGCCATTTTGGTTCTCACTCGCCGCAAATGGAACCGCGGAATATGCAAAGGCGATGGAGGAAACCATCTCGGTTGCAAAGGATGCGGCCAGATTAATTTCCGAACATCCAAATCTAGAACTTTTGATAGAACCAAAACTTTCTATCGTTGCCTTCACTAGAAAAGGTTGGGGCTGGGAGGAATACAACAAGTGGTCGGATAAATTATTGGCCGATCAAATTGGCCTAGTAACACCATCGGGCCATAAGGGCCAACCGATTCTGCGATTTGCAATCGTTAACCCGTGGACCAAAATTGAAGATATAAAGGAAATTTTGAGTACCCTCTAAATCCCACACTTTGTCGGCCAAGGCTCCTACAATTTAGCCACTATGAGTTTTCAAGAAATTTCGGCCGCATCTACGCCGAGTACTCTCACAGAACTCGAACTTCGCATTCTTGATTTCGAGCGCCAATGGTGGAAGTTCGCCGGGGCTAAAGAATCAGCGATTAAAGAGCTTTTTGATATGGCGCCTCCTGCCTATTACCAATTGCTAAACAACTTGATCGACCGGGAAGATGCCTTGATCGCATCCCCAATGTTGGTAAAGCGCCTTCGCCGCCTTCGTGAAGCCCGCACCCAATCTCGCTCAAACTAGTTACCCACAGTAAAACTCTCAGCCTAGGCTCAGGGAAAACCCCTCTACCTTTGTGCCTATTCCACCTATCTTTCTTCCATGAGTAAATCGCAAATCCGAATCCTTTCCATAAATCTGGCTCTAGCTTTAGTAGTTCTCGGAATTGGTTGGTGGGGTTGGTCCGCACTCCATCCAGCGGCCGCAAAGACAACAACTACTTCAACCGTAGTTTCCACCGGCGATGTAACTTCTTCGGTAAGTGCATCAGGAACTGTGATTAGCCCGGGCGATGTTGGTGTCTCGCCAAGTGTCTCTGCACAAATTACTTCGATCCCAGTAAAAGTTGGTGAGCGAGTAAGTGCAGGTCAGATGCTTGCGACCTTGGATAACACTTCATTATTTAATGCACTCAATCAAGCGAAGTCGAATTTGGCACTCGCACAATTAACTTACGCACAAGATAAAGCGGCGGCCGATCAAGCGATCGCAAGTGCAAAAAAATCTTTAGATGATGCAGTTGCAAATGCCTCCGCGAAGAACCCGACTTACAAGGTCACTTTGGACAACGCTGCTGCGGCGCTCGCACAAGCAAAGTCAATTTACGATAGCTATTCGGGTTTCTATGGACCTAATGGAATTACCTTGGCTTGGTGTGCAACGCTAAATACGATTAACTCAAATTGCACCACTTTGATTAACGATTACAACTCGTATCAATCGGCACAAAATTCTTATAACAACGCATTAGCAAATTACAACCTCTCTCTTGCTTCAGATACGCAAACTGTTGAGAATTTAACTTCTTCTTATAACAACACAGTTGCCACCCAGAAGTACACGATTGCTGCATTCAAGGCACAACACGGAATCACTGTTGATAATCCAACTGCGGCAGACTTCACCGTCGATCAAGCAGCCCTGGCACTTGCGCAAAAAAATTATGATGCGGCAGTAGTTCGGGCGCCAGTTTCCGGAACCATTGCGTCAATTAGTGCAACGGTGGGTCAAAATGCACCAACGACTTCATCTTCAACCGTTGGATCAGTATCTGGTCTATTCGTTCTTACCGACGTTACGGCATTGCAAGTAACTGCTAGCTTCTCCGAAGCAGATGCTGCCAAATTAGTAGTGGGGCAACCAACTACTTATACATTCTCAGCGCTTTCAAACGTCACTGCCTCTGGAAAGCTTTTGTCGGTTGATTTATTACCAACAGTTTCCTCCGGTGCGACTTCATACAAAGCCACCTTCACAATTGATGGAAAAGTTTCGGGCTTAAAACCAGGTATGACCGTTACTGCAACCGTCCTTACTGGAGCTGCGTATAACGTTCTACAAGTTGCATCCGCAGCCGTCACAACCCGTGGCACTGGATCCTTCGTAAATGTAATTACAACAAAGAATGGCGCGGATGTAATTACACGCACCCCAGTTGTTATTGGCCTTAAGGGCGATTCTGCTGATCAAATTATTTCTGGTGTGAAGAGTGGCACGAAAGTTGTTCTTCGCAGCACTACCGCATCAACCGTCGGCAGCAATGGCTTCCCAGTAACAACTGGTGGACTTGGTGGCGCAGCAGTTGGCGGAGCCGGTGCACCTCGCGGATTCGGCGGATAATGAGCCAAGTAGTTATTGATGTCCGTAATGCAGTAAAGCAATACGGCATAGGTGATTCATCCATCTTTGCACTCAATGGCGTTTCATTGAAGATCGAACTTGGTGAATACGTCGCGATCATGGGTCCATCAGGCTCGGGAAAATCAACCCTGATGAACATTATGGGTGCGTTGGACAATTTAACTTCGGGCGAATATTTTCTAGATGGAATTGAAATAAGTTCCATGGATGAAAACGCGCTCTCAGTTGTTCGTGGTCGCAAGATTGGGTTTATCTTCCAATCCTTCAACTTGATTCCGCGCACAACTGCCATTGCAAATGTTGAATTACCTCTAGCCTATCAAGGGATTAAATCTGCCGAAAGAAAACTTCGCGCAACAAAAGCTTTGGAAGTTGTTGGGCTAGCTGATCGAATGGATCACGAGCCAACCGAACTTTCTGGTGGCCAACAACAACGCGTTGCCGTAGCGCGCGCGCTTGCAACCAGGCCGGCGCTATTGCTTGCCGATGAACCAACCGGAGCCCTTGATTCAAAGTCGACCAATGATTTGCTTGATCTATTTGATCAAATCAATGCCGCCGGGCGAACAGTTGTAGTTATCACCCACGAAAACGAAGTTGCCGAACGGGCAAAGCGAGTAGTTCGAATGCGCGATGGCAAGATCGTTAGCGATGAATTAAATAAGGCGCGGGCCTCATGAATCTATTAGAGATCATTCGCTTTGCCCTTCGCGGCCTTTCAATAAACCGGATGCGTACCGCGCTAACCACACTTGGAATCATGATCGGTGTTATGTCGGTGATCATTCTTATTGCCGTCGGTAATGGTTCGGCAAAATCGGTTCAATCTTCGTTAGATCGTCTCGGGACAAACTCGATCCAAATTAGATCGGGGGCAGGTGGGTTTGGCGGCGGGGGATTTGCAAGTGCGCGTTCACGCGGAAACTCTGGAAATACCAAGCCGCTAACCATCTTGGATACCAAAGCATTGGTCGATCCAATCCAGGCGCCAGATGTTAAGCAGGCATCGCCGGTAATGAATGCCAATGCAACTTGCGTTAATGGAACTTCAACTTCAACTCCTTCGACTTTTTCAGGAGTATGGCCTTCTTATTTCGAAGCAGCTAATAGCCAAATCGCTACCGGAAATTACTTTACCGATGACGATGTAAATCAAGGTCGCCGCGTTGCAATTATCGGAAACACAACCGCAACTGAATTGTTCGGAACAGATAATCCAATCGGACAAACTATTCGATGCGGTGGAATTCCATTTACCGTAATCGGAACAACCACCATTAAAGGTTCATCCGGCTTCCAAGATGGCGATAGTCTCTTTTTGGCACCAATAACCGCAATCCAAAATTCAATTACTGGTTATGTTGGACTATCTTCAATAATCGTTGAAGCAAAGAGTTCAACTGCAACAGATGCCGCTCAGACAGAGATCCAAACAATCTTGGATGCGCGCCATCATGTTGTTAGCTCATCTTCGCGTGACTACCGTTTATTTAACCAAGCTTCGCTTCTAACGACATCGGCATCCAACAGCAAAGTATTTACCGTGCTACTTGGTGCGGTAGCAGCGATTTCCTTGTTGGTTGGTGGCATTGGTATTACAAATATCATGTTAGTAACCGTTGTTGAAAGAACCCGCGAAATTGGTATTCGCAAAGCAATCGGTGCGCCTAAGCGGGTAATCCTTACCCAATTCTTAATCGAGGCAACGATCCTCTCGTTAGTTGGTGGCCTCTTGGGGGTAGTGGGTGGATTTATCGGTTCGCATTTCCAAATCGTTGGAGTTAAACCAGTAATTGTTCCGATGTCAGTCCTTTTGGCATTCGGCGTAAGTATTTTGATTGGAGTCTTCTTCGGAGGATATCCAGCAAGCAGAGCAGCATCACTACGACCAATCGAGGCGCTACGTCATGAATAACAATATGAACAACGAGATCAATTCAAATAGTGATATTCCAGCATTCGATTTGTTTGCACCGCCTTCGCAAGATAACTTGCAAGAAGAATTAGCAAAGGGCCATTACCAATGGACCAATAAGTACACCAAGTTATTAGCTGGCGCTGCAGCTGTAATGACGCTGCTTTCGGTTGGTGCGTGGTACGGACACCACTCTGCAACTTCCGCTGCTTCAACGAGTGGTGCATCACTTAGAAGCGCCCTTGGTGGATCGGGCTTTGCTGGATTCGCCGGTGGTGGAACCGGTACAGGTCGTGCTGGCGGAGCTGGCGCAACAGGTGGATTTGGTGGATTTGGTGGCGGTGGTGGCTTCGGTGGAACAAGAATTACCGGAACGATTGCAAATGTTTCTGGAAATAAAGTAACAATTACTTTGGACGATCCAACGCAAGGCTCTTCGCTCAAGAGCGGTGATACTGCTCGCGTTACTGACACGGCAGGATTTGGCGCACCATCTGCTGGAGTTCCAGGCGCAACTGGCTCAACCGCTGGAACAAGTGCAACAACTCGCGGTACTGGGACAAATTCAACAAGCAAGAGTGGAAGTTCTAAGGGAACTTCAACTAATCGTCCATCGGTGGGTGGCGGCGCGACAAACGGCGGCGCATCTGGTGCAACGGGCGGTTCTGGTGGCGGTGGACGCGGCTTCTTTAATAATCCTGATATCCAAGCTTGCTTAACTAAAGAAGGCGTAACTATTACTCCAGGAGTTCGCCCTGATCGTTCAGATCCAAAGGTGGCTGCAGCATTTGCTAAGTGTCTGCCTGGCTTTGGTTCGGGTGGTGGCTTTGGTGGCGGGGCTAGACCTTCTGGCGCTCCAACTGCTGCGCCTTCAAACTAATAAGCCGAGTTATCAACGGATAGCCCACCTTCGATTTGCGAGGGCCTGCGGGCTGCTCTAGATTTGGCATTAGCACTCGGGGCATTAGAGTGATAATCGCCCGGGTGGACTGAAGTAAATCAGTTAGTAAAACGAATCATTAAATAGAGGAGTAACACTGTTATGGCAAAGATGATTGCCTTTAATGAAGAGGCCCGTCGTGGTCTAGAACGTGGCATGAATGCACTTGCAGATGCCGTGAAGGTAACCCTTGGACCTCGTGGTCGTAACGTTGTACTTGAAAAGAAGTGGGGCGCACCAACCATCACAAACGATGGTGTCTCAATTGCTAAGGAGATCGAACTCGATGATCCTTGGGAAAAAATTGGTGCGGAACTTGTAAAGGAAGTTGCCAAGAAGACCGACGATGTCGCAGGCGACGGAACCACAACTGCAACTGTTCTAGCTCAAGCGCTAGTTCGCGAAGGACTTCGCAACGTTGCTGCTGGTTCAAATCCAATGGCGCTAAAGCGCGGAATTGAAAAGGCAGTAGATGCCATCTCTGCGGAATTAACCAAGATGTCCAAGCCGGTTGATACCAAGGAACAAATTGCAGCTACTGCAACCATCTCAGCAGCCGATGCAACTATCGGTGAGATGATCGCAGAAGCGATGGATAAAGTTGGTAAAGAAGGCGTAATTACTGTTGAAGAATCAAATACATTCGGACTTGAATTAGAACTAACCGAAGGTATGCGTTTTGATAAGGGTTACATCTCGCCATACTTCACAACTGATTCTGATCGCATGGAAGCAGTTCTGGAAGATCCATATATTTTGATCGCCAATTCAAAGATTGCAAATATCAAAGATATGTTGCCAATCCTTGAAAAGGTAATGCAATCAGGTAAGCCGCTTCTTATTTTGGCTGAAGATGTTGAAGGCGAAGCACTTGCAACGCTAGTTGTTAACAAGATCCGCGGAACCTTTAAGTCAGTAGCCGTTAAGGCACCTGGTTTTGGTGATCGTCGCAAGGCAATGTTGCAAGACATCGCAATCTTGACTGGCGGAACTGTGATCTCTGAAGAAGTTGGCCTAAAGCTAGATGCCACAACCATGGATCTACTTGGTCGCGCTCGCAAGGTTGTTGTTGCGAAGGAAGAGACCACAATCGTTGAAGGTTCGGGCGACGCTGAACAGATCAAGGGCCGCGTAAATCAAATTCGCGCCGAGATCGAAAAGTCTGATTCAGATTACGATCGCGAGAAGCTTCAAGAGCGTTTGGCAAAGCTTGCTGGTGGCGTCGCAGTTATCAAGGCTGGCGCAGCTACCGAAGTTGAATTGAAGGAACGCAAGCACCGCATCGAAGATGCAGTTCGCAATGCAAAGGCTGCAGTTGAAGAAGGAATCGTTGCCGGTGGTGGCGTTGCACTTCTACAAGCAGCAAAGCTTGCCTTTGAAAAGTTGAAGCTAACTGGCGAAGAAGCTGTTGGTGCAAAGATTGTTGAAGTTGCAATTGAAGCGCCACTAAAGCAAATCGCAATTAATGCTGGACTTGAGGGCGGCGTAATCGTTGAGGCAGTTCGCAACAAGGAAGTTGGTTTCGGCCTTAACGCTGCAACCGGTGAATATGTTGACATGATTAAGTCTGGAATTATTGATCCAGCAAAAGTAACTCGTTCTGCATTGCAAAATGCGGCATCGATTGCTGCGCTATTTATTACAACCGAAGCTGTAATTGCGGATAAGCCAGAGCCAAAGGCTGCGGCGATGCCACAAGGCGGCGGGGATATGGATTTCTAAATCCGCATAAGTAACTAGCCGGATCTGTTCGTTCTAGTCGGAAAAGGGCCCTCGAATTCGTTTCGGGGGCCTTTTACTTTAGAATAACGACATGAGCATCAACGATCCGTTTAATGCAGAAGCGCTTGCGCGCAACGCTGCAATTGAAGATGCCGCGAATAAAGATTTTGTTGGCGCGCTAGTTTCAATCGATCTTGATCAAGAAGAGCGCGTAAGTACTTATCTTTTTGAATCGGCGCTTCCTGGTTATTCCGGATGGCGTTGGGGCGTAACTATTGCAAAGTTGGATGATGCCGCTCCTGCAACAGTTTGTGATGTAGTTCTACTTCCAGGAAGTGAATCACTTCTTGCACCAGAATGGATTGCCTACAAGGATCGTTTGCTTCCAGGCGATGTTGGTCCGGGCGATATCGTTCCTACATCAGCTAATGATGAACGTTTAGTTCCTGGTTTTGCCGCGCTACCTGGCGATGAAGAATTAGATGCCGCGCAATTGCTAGAACTTGGTCTTGGCCGGGCGCGCGTACTTTCAATTACCGGTCGCGACTTAGCGGCCTCACGTTGGTACAACGGAGATCGCGGACCGAATACTCCAATTGCACAGCAAGCACCAAAGCCTTGCCATTCATGCGGATTCTTTTTACCAATCGCGGGATCACTTCGCGCTTCATTTGGTGTTTGTGCAAACATCTTGTCGCCAGATGATGCTCGCGTGGTATCTGTTGATCACGGTTGCGGGGCGCATTCTGAAGCCCTCGTAACGGCTGATTAAGCGTAAAACTGCACTACGGCCCAGAGTTTAAATAAGTTAAACTAACCCTCTTGCATTAAAGAATAAGGAGCACTCCAATGCCAATTGGTCGCGTTAAATGGTTCAGCCTGGAAAAGGGTTTCGGCTTTGTCGAATCCGATGAAGGCGCGGACGTTTATCTTTCTGCTTCTGCTCTTCCAGAAGGTGTTGCAACAGTTAAGCCTGGTACCAAACTTGAGTTCGGCGTTGTCGAAGGCAAGAAGGGCCCACAAGCTTTAACAGTTCGCGTTATCGATGAACCAGCATCTGTTGTTGCAAACAATCGCGCTTCATACGATGACCTCGCGACAATGATTGAAGACACAATTAAGATTTTGGATAAGGTCGGAAACGGTTTGCGTCATGGCCGTTACCCAGCAAATCACGAAGCAGAGCGTTTAGCCAAGGTGCTTCGCGGAATCGCTGGTCAGATCGAGGGTTAATCCCAGAATTCACGTTTGGCTCGTCGGATTGTGTAACGCAATCCGATAAAGCCAAGGGCAATTCCAAATAAGCAAGTCCAGATCGAAGTTGCTTTCGCATTTCTAGCAATCTCCACGACTAACGCGATCGCCCATACAACAATGCCAAGCCAAATAGTTAGGACCGCGCTTTTCATATTCTGATCATACTAGAGTGCGATCATGGCATCGGATACCGGATCACTCAGATCCTTTCGCCATCGAAATTTTCAAATCTTCTTTGCGGCAAACTTCATCTCTAATATCGGAACTTGGGCCCAACGCGTTGCCCAAGATTGGTTAGTGGTAACCGATCTACATAAAGGCGGCTCCGAACTCGGAATAGTTACCGGGCTGCAATTCCTGCCCTCACTTCTATTTAGTTTGTATAGCGGAGTCCTGGCCGATCGATTTAATAAGCGGAAGTTACTTTTAATAACCAATCTTGGCGGTGGCTTATCGGCTCTTATTTTGGGCTTATTGGTTGTTAGCAAGCACGTAACTTTGATTGAAGTATTTGTTCTGGCCTTTGCCCTTGGAATGTTTAGCGCGCTCGATGCACCGGTTCGACAGAGTTTTACTTCCGAAGTTGTTGGAAAGAGCGATGTTGCAAATGCGATCTCGCTAAATTCAGCGAACTTCAATGCAGGGCGCTTAATTGGTCCTGGTGTTTCAGGGTTACTTATAAAGGCCTTTCACACCGGTCCGTCATTTCTACTAAATGCGGCCTCTTATTTAGTTGTTCTGATTGCCCTTTTATTTATGCGCGAGGATCGGCTACACCGCAATAAAGCACCCGAAGGAAAACCAAAGATCTCCGAGGCACTTGCTTACGTTAAATCTCGCCCGGATATCTTGGCTTTAATGTCAACGGTATTCTTTGCCGCTACCTTTGGCTTAAATTTCCAAATATTTAACGCACTCATCGCGACCAAAATCTTTCACAAAGATGCTGGAGCCTATGGATTTTTGGGAAGTATTTTGGCAATCGGATCGCTCAGCGCGGCGATTATCGCTGCGAAATTAGATAGGAGGCGTCGTCCGAAATTCATCATGCTTTCGGCGGCGATTTTCGGAGTAACGCTTTTCATCGTCTCCTTCATGCCAAATTATGGAAGCTATGCCGCATTTCTTCCGGTCTGTGGTTTGGTAGCGCTAACCACCATGATCTCGGCTAACTCTTATGTACAAGTAACTTCGGCGCCACAATTACGGGGCCGAGTTATGGGGCTCTACCTTTTAATTTTCTTGGGTGGCACACCAATTGGTTCACCACTTATTGGTTGGCTCTCGGATTCAATTGGGATTAGGCATACCGTCGCACTTTGCGGAGTAATTACTTCACTCGGCGCTGTCGGAACTTACTTTTTACTTAGAGATAAATTAGTGGCGTTTAATCAGAACAAGCAGAGTAACCCCAGCTAAAACCGCAACCGTAACGATCCGCCGTACTTTGTAATTCATTAAATTCTGACACCCACCAAAGGTGTATTACTTCTTCATCTCAGCAACGACATAATCGATGCAGGCAGTAAGTGCTTTGACATCTGATGGTTCGACAGCTGGGAACATACCAATACGAAGTTGGTTCTTACCAAGCTTGCGATACGGATCGGTATCCACGATGCCATTTGCGCGAAGGACCTTTGCGATTTCAAGGGCATCGATTGAATCATCGAAGTTAATTGTTCCAACAACCTTTGAACGTTGCGCTGAATCGGTAACAAATGGTGTTGTGTAGCTGGTCTTTTCAGCCCAGTTATAAAGAATTCCAGATGATTCGGCACTCCGGCCAGCAGCAAACTTCAAGCCCCCATTTGAATTCATCCATTCAATTTGTTCAGCAAGCAAGATAAGTGTTGCAAGTGCTGGAGTGTTGTAAGTCTGATCTAAGCGAGAGTTTTCGATTGCAATAGTTAAATCAAAGAAAGCTGGAACCCAACGACCACTGGCCTTAATTTTTTCGACGCGGGCAATTGCCGCAGGACTCATGATTGCAATCCAAAGTCCACCGTCAGATGCGAAAGATTTTTGTGGTGCGAAGTAATAAACATCGCATTGAGAAATATCAACATCAAGGCCACCAGCCGCAGAGGTCGCATCAACTAATACAAGTGCGCCTTCGGTACCTGCGGGACGAACAATTGGCATTGAAACGCCAGTACTTGTTTCGTTGTGAGTAAGTGCGTAGACATCAACGCCAGCTTCTGCCTTGGCAACCGGGTGGGAGCCTGGTTCAACTTTGATAACTGTTGGTTCATCTAAGAAAGGTGCTTGCTTTGCCGCTTCGGCAAACTTTGATGAGAACTCACCAAAAACTAGGTGTTGTGATTTCTTTTCAATTAATCCAAATGTTGCGATATCCCAGAATGCAGTTGAACCACCATTTCCAAGAACAACTTCGTAACCTTCTGGA
>Ga0214164_1001344_pt1 | contig 14022 bp, 18 predicted proteins | sample TroBogepilimnion_13_FD_153003 | JGI IMG/M metagenome (GOLD analysis project Ga0214164, IMG submission 153003) | Freshwater microbial communities from Trout Bog Lake, WI - Practice 03JUN2009 epilimnion v4 | ecosystem: Environmental > Aquatic > Freshwater > Lake > Epilimnion/Euphotic zone ...
CTGACCAGCCTTAAATCCCTCACGGCGCTGATCCACGACATCAGCCAGATGGGCTAAAGCCGAGTCCAAACTTGATCCCGATTTTGCTGAATTATTCATGCCTCAATTTTATGTCTTTTATCAGACCCTAGCTTACTTGCCAGCCTTAGACTCATCCACCCAGGCAGATTTAGCGCTATCCCAATTGAGGAAGAAACAGCTGTGCTCACCCGTATGGCAGGCAATTCCGTCTTTTTGCTCCACTAAAAGCAAAATCGTATCGCCATCACAATCCAAGCGAATTTCTCTCACTTTTTGGGTGTGGCCAGACTCTTCACCTTTGCGCCATAACTTCTGTCTAGAACGGCTCCAATAAACTGCTTCGCCTAAGCGTAAAGTCTCTAATAAGGCATCCCGATTCATCCAGGCCATCATCAAAACATCTTTACTACCCGCTTCTTGGGCAATGACTGGAACTAAGCTTTGCTCATTCCACGCAATGGCATCAAGCCATCCGTCTACTTGCAAAGATTTGTTGGGAGTAAATGTGCTCATAGCCTTACTTTACTGCTAAATGCGCACTGGGATTCCTTGGGCTGCCATATATTCTTTTGCTTGCCCAACCGTAAATTCCCCATAATGAAAAATACTGGCTGCTAGTACAGCATCAGCATGGCCTTTAGTAATCCCATCTACTAAATGCTGAAGCTTACCAACACCTCCTGAGGCGATCACGGGCACACTCACCGCTTTGCTTACTGCTGCAGTGAGCTCCAGATCAAAACCATCCTTACTACCGTCGCGATTCATACTAGTCAAAAGAATTTCTCCAGCACCGCGCTCGGTGACCTCTCTAGCCCAAGCCACAACATCAATCCCCGTTGGTGTTCTGCCACCGTGGGTAAATACTTCCCAGGTGCCGCTCGGAGTTTGTTTGGCATCGATCGCAACCACGATACATTGCGAACCATAATGCGCAGATGCGTCAGAAACGAGATCAGGATTGGCTACTGCCGAAGAATTCATGCTCACTTTGTCTGCACCCGCATTGAGTAAGCGACGCACATCGGATACTTCGCGCACCCCACCGCCTACGGTCAGCGGAATAAAAACTTGTGAGGCAACGTCTTCAATGATGTGCAGAATCAGATCGCGGCCATCGGATGTCGCTGTAATATCTAAAAAAGTAAGCTCGTCTGCACCTTGTAAATCATAACGGCGCGCGATCTCAACAGGATCGCCTGCATCGCGCAAACCAACAAAGTTAATACCTTTCACGACGCGACCAGCAGTCACGTCGAGGCAAGGAATAATTCTTTTGGTGAGCACTGTTACTAACTAATTTTCTTAGCGTATTTGAGTGTCATCTCATCAGCATATTTTTGTGCGGCAGTGAGATCCAGATCGCCAGCATAAATTGAGCGGCCGGCAATCACGCCCATGACGCCCTCTTCCTCTACTGCGCAGAGCGCTTCAATATCTTGGTTATTAGAGAGACCACCACTAGCAATGACAGGGATGCGCACCGCTTGAGCCAACTTCACTGTGGCCTCTAAGTTCACACCCTTGAGCATGCCATCTCGACCAATATCTGTATAGATGATTGCTTCAGCGCCATAGTCCTCAAATTTTTTGCCTAGATCAATGACTTCGTGGCCAGTGATCTTGCTCCAACCATCAGTAGCCACTTTGCCATCACGCGCATCCAAGCCAACCATGATATGCCCAGGAAATGCAGTACAAGCATCTTGTAGGAAGCCGGGATTTTTCACCGCAGCGGTACCAATGATGACGGTACTAATTCCATCATCAAGCAAACGTTCGATGGTTTCTAAATCCCGAATGCCGCCACCTAGCTGAACTGGAATCTCGTCACCTACCGCTTTAAGAATTGCTTTGATTGCGGATTCATTTTTTAACTTACCAGCAAAGGCGCCATTCAGATCAACCAAGTGAAGTCGACGCGCTCCTTTAGAAATCCAATGCTTAGCCATCGCACCGGGATCTTCTGAAAATACCGTGGCCTTATCCATATCGCCCTGCTCCAAGCGGACACAGTGGCCATCTTTTAAGTCAATTGCAGGAATCAGCAGCATGTCAAAATTTAAGGTTGCCAGGAAACAAAGTTTTTATACAGTCGCAATCCATATTCTGCACTCTTTTCTGGATGAAACTGCGTAGCAAAAATATTATCTCGCGTTACCGCAGAAGTAAACCAATTCCCATACTCCGTTGAACCGGCTATATTTTTCAGATCTTTTGGCACGACATAGTAGCTGTGGACAAAGTAGAAGCTGGTCAAATCTGGAATGCCTGCCCAAAGAGGATGGGCAATATCTTGACGGACTTGATTCCAGCCCATATGGGGAACCTTGAAATCCGAACCATCTGCTTGCTTTTGACCTTGTAATACAAAACGACAAACTTCGCCCGGGATAAGACCTAAGCAGGGAGTGAAGGAAGAGCCGGGTCGGGCCTCAGCACTGTAATCAAAGAGCATTTGCTCGCCTACGCAGACACCCAACAAAGGCTTATTTTTAGAAGCCTCTAGAACCGACTCCAGCAAACCAGAATCATTTAATTGCTTCATACAATCAGGCATTGCTCCCTGGCCAGGTAGAACAACTCGATGTGCTTGCGCAATTTCCTCAGGCCGCTGAGTCAGCAGAATCTTGGCATCAGGGGCAACATGATGAAAAGCTTGATACACGGAACGGAGATTGCCCATTCCGTAATCAACGATCGCAATGGTTTGCGCCAACTTTTAACCTATTTTCTGTTTAGTCTTCGACCCAGCAAGTGCGCTGAATTAGAGGCTGCCTTTGGTTGAAGGAACGGCACCTGAAGCACGGGGATCAATGGCCAAGGCCATTCTTAAGGCGCGGCCAAAGGCCTTGAAGACGGTTTCAATCTGGTGGTGGGCATTAATGCCTCGAATGTTATCGATGTGCAAAGTCACCCCAGCATGATTTACAAAGCCACGGAAAAACTCAATACTCAGATCAACATCAAAATCGCCGACTCGCGCCCGCGTAAAGGGCACGTTAAATTCCAAGCCAGGACGCCCAGAAAAATCAATCACGACTCTAGATAAGGTTTCATCCAAAGGCACATAGGAGTGGCCGTAACGGGTGATGCCAGCTTTATCGCCCACCGCTTTGGCAAAAGCTTGGCCCAAGGTGATGCCAACATCTTCCACGGTGTGGTGATCATCGATATGGGTATCGCCCTTCGCTACAACCTTGAGATCGATCATTCCATGGCGCGCAATTTGGTCGAGCATATGATCCAAAAAGGGGACGCCCGAGGCTAATTCAGCCTTGCCGGTTCCATCCAAATTAATGGAGATCTCGATTTTGGTTTCCGAAGTGTTCCGGGTAACGTCAGCTTGCCGCATACTTCAAAGCGCCGTGAGGCGAAGTGTTGAATGAAGCCCCATAATATCATTCCTATTCGATATAGAAATAGCGTAATAAACCGGTTTGACCCAGAATTTCACTTTTAATGATTGACTTGAGTACCCCATGAGCCGTTTTTGGAGCCCTGTAGTTGAAACCCTTACACCCTATGTTCCGGGTGAGCAGCCACAAATGCAGCGCTTGGTTAAGCTCAATACCAATGAGAGTCCTTATGGCCCGTCGCCTAAGGCGCTGGCCGTTATTCAAAGCCAAACTACTGAAGACCTCCGACTGTATCCTGATCCCGAGAGCAATCTTCTCAAGGCGGCGATTGCGAAATTACATGGCTTAAACACCGATCAAGTATTCGTGGGTAATGGGTCAGATGAAGTACTGGCACATATTTTCTTAGCCCTCTTCAAGCAAAAAGCACCCATCCTATTTCCCGATATCACTTATAGTTTTTATCCCGTGTATTGCAAGCTGTATGGAATTGAACATCAAACCATTCCATTGGGCTCGCAATTCGAGATCAATACTGCGAACTATCAAATTCCTAACGGTGGAATTATTTTCCCCAATCCAAATGCCCCAACTGGCAGATCAATCCCTCGGAAAGAGATTGAAGGGCTGCTTAGCAAAAATCCAGATTCTGTTTTAGTGATTGATGAGGCCTACGTAGATTACGGGACTGAATCATCTATTCCACTTTTGCGCGGACCCACTTGTCCCGAAAATTTACTCGTAGTACACACTCTCTCGAAATCACGTGCCTTAGCCGGTCTTCGTGTTGGCTTTGCAGTCGGTCACCCCGATTTAATTGCTGGTCTTGAAAGAGTCAAGAATAGCTTTAACTCCTATCCATTGGGTCGACTTGCTCAGGCTGGAGCAGTTGCAGCGATTGAAGATCAAGCTTATCTTGAGCGCACTTGCGCCAAAGTCATGCAGACACGCGAGCAACTAATCAAAGCACTCAGTGATTTGGGTTTTGAGACTTTGCCTTCAAGCGCAAACTTTATCCTGACACGTCACCCCAAGCACGCTGGTGAGAAACTATATCAAGCCCTTCGTGAGCGAGGCATTATCGTGCGTCACTTTAGAAATCCTCGGATTCATGAGTATCTGCGTATCACGATTGGAACTGATGAGCAGTCTCAAGAACTACTCAAAGCCCTTCAAGAAATCCTCAATTAGTTTTTACGACTTCTTAAGACGCATCTCTGCAGCACGCGCATGAGCCTGCAGACCTTCACCATGAGCCAGTGTGCTAGCCACTTGGCCTAGAGTCTGAGCACCTGCTTCGCTCACCTCAATCATGCTGGAGCGCTTAATGAAGTCGTATACACCCAGAGGCGAAGAGAAACGCGCAGTCCGTGCAGTAGGTAGAACGTGATTTGGCCCAGCACAATAATCACCAAGTGATTCACTGGTGTAGTTGCCCATAAAGATTGCGCCAGCATGACGAATTTTCTCTGCCCACATGCGAGGCTCTAACGCACAAATCTCAAGGTGTTCAGCTGCAATAGCATTGGCAATTTCACAAGCTTCGTTCATATCTTTGACTTGAATGAGTAAAGCGCGATTTTTCAATGAAGTCTCAATCACTTGCTTTCTGGGCATCTCAGGTAATAGCTTATTAATACTGGCTTGCACTTTTTCGATAAAAGCGGCGTCTGGGCATAGCAAAATCGATTGGGCCAATTCATCGTGCTCGGCTTGTGAGAATAAATCCATCGCAACCCAGTCAGGATCAATCGTGCCGTCACACAGAATCAGAATTTCAGATGGGCCTGCGATCATATCAATGCCTACCGTACCAAATACTCTGCGCTTAGCTGCAGCGACGTAGGCATTACCTGGGCCAACAATCTTATCTACCGAAGGAATAGTGTTAGTGCCATAAGCCAGAGCTGCAACGGCTTGTGCGCCACCCATCGTAAAGACCCGATCGACTCCAGCGATCCATGCGGCGGCCAATACTAAAGCGTTGCGAGCGCCATCAGGCGTGGGCACAACCATAATGACTTCTTGAACCCCAGCAACCTTAGCGGGGATAGCATTCATCAACACCGATGAAGGATATGCCGCTTTACCGCCTGGGACATAAATACCAACCCGATCCAGCGGGGTGACTTTTTGTCCTAAGCGTGTACCGTCTTTCTCGGTATATTCCCAAGAATGGCAACCCGCTTCTTTTCTCTGTTGCTCGTGATAAGCCCGCACTCTTTGTGCAGCAATATCTAAGGCATTTTTTTGCTCTGGGCTTAATTGAAGATAAGCCTCTTCAAGCGCTTTTTTTGGAATCTCTAGCTCAGCCACACTTTTCACATTTAAGCGATCAAACTGCCTTGTAAAGTTCAGAATAGCGTCATCACCCTCTGACTGAACCTGTTTCAGAATATTCACTACTGCTGCATCGATCGCAGCATCATCAGCTATTGGTAAAGATAGACTAGCGAGTAATTTTTGCTTGAAGTTTGCATCTTGACTACTCAGACGCTGAATTGAAATTGCGGCACTCATTTTTTACTTCAATTGCTCAAAGAAAGGTTGCAGTTGATCGCGCTTCCGTTTGTAGGAAGCTTGATTGACGATAAGACGTGCGCTGATATCAGCAATAGGTTCAACTTCTACCAAACCGTTTGCACGCAAAGTATTTCCAGTGGATACCAAATCCACAATCGCATCAGCTAAACCAACTAAGGGCGCTAACTCCATCGAGCCATATAACTGAATCGTATCGATGTGAACACCTTTATTCGCAAAGTGTTCGCGTGCGCAATTCACATACTTTGTCGCAACTCGTAAGCGTGAGCCTTGCTTGACCGCTGCTGCATAGTCAAATCCTTCGCGCACCGCAACTGACATGCGGCACTTAGCAATATTCAGATCGAACGGCACATATAAACCGTCAACACCCTTTTCCATCAGAATATCGAGGCCAGCCACTCCAAAGTCAGCGCCGCCAAATTGGACATAGGTTGGGACATCTGAGGCACGCACAATAATTAAGCGTACATCCGGATTGGAAGTTTCAATAATGAGTTTGCGTGACTTCTCCGGATCTTCCAGCGGCCGAATGCCGACCTTGGACAAGATCTCTGCGGTTTCTTCGAAAATACGCCCTTTCGAGAGGGCTAGAGTCAACTTCATGGACTAATTATCCATCAGCCTTACTTGACGCGCTGAATGTTGGCCCCCAGGAGGGTCAACTTTTGCTCCATACGGTCATAACCCCGGTCCAGATGATAAATCCGGTCAACCTGAGTTTCTCCTTGGGCAGCCAAGCCAGCAATGACTAAGCTTGCCGATGCCCTGAGGTCCGTGGCCATCACAATCGCTCCGGACAGCTTTTCTACACCCTGAGCAATGGCCGTATTACCTTCAATCGCAATATCCGCGCCCAAGCGGTTGAGCTCTTGCACGTGCATAAAGCGATTTTCAAAAATAGTTTCAGTAATGCTGGCGCTACCAGAGGCAATCGCATTAACCGCCATGAGTTGAGCCTGCATATCGGTTGGAAAGGCTGGATATTCTGAAGTCCGAAAGCTCACTGCTTTAGGACGAGACTGCATGCTTGCTTTTATCCAATCGGGCCCTGCCTCCACTTTCAAGCCTGCTTCCTTGAGCTTCACAATGACCGCATCCAATGTATCTGGGCGACAGCGCTTCAGCGTGATTTCTCCACCAGCTGCGGCGACTGCACAGAGGAATGTGCCCGCCTCAATCCGATCAGGAATAACAGAGTGCTCTGCGCCATGCAAACTTTCAACGCCCTCAATCACTAAGCGATCACTACCAATACCGGTAATTTTGGCGCCCATCTTCACGAGAAGTTCTGCAAGGTCGCTGACTTCTGGTTCACGCGCTGCATTTTCTAAAACGGTAGTACCTGAAGCGAGAGTCGCAGCCATCAATAAATTTTCAGTGCCAGTCACGGTGATCATGTCGGTCACAATGGATGCACCTAACAAACGATTGAGTGGCGGTTTAGTTTCTGCCTGAATGTAACCACTCTTAATCTTGATCGTTGCGCCCATCGCCTTGAGGCCTTTGATATGCTGATCCACAGGGCGAGCACCAATCGCGCAGCCCCCAGGCAATGAGACCTTGGCACTATGCATGCGCGTCAATAATGGGCCTAAGACCAAGATTGACGCCCGCATCGTTTTCACCATCTCGTATGTGGCTTCTGAACTCTTGATGTTGGCAGCATTGAGAATTAAGTGAGTGTGGTCATTGGTATCTGGGTACTCAACCGTCACCCCAATCTCTTGTAAAAGCTTGAGCATCGTTCTGACATCTTGTAATTCTGGAACGTTACGCAAAGTAATCGCTTGGTCTGTGAGTAGGCAAGCACACAAAATTGGGAGCGCTGCATTCTTTGCTCCCGCTATGACAACCTCACCTTTCAGCGGGGTACCACCTACCATGCGCAACTTATCCATGACTCTGCTCAAACTCTTCAGGGGTAAATGCTTTAATCGAAAGTGCATGAACTTCAGCTTTCATTCGATCACCCATGGCTGCATAGACTAGCTGATGACGTTGTACTAAACGCTTACCTGCAAAGTCTGGGCTCACAATCGTGGCAAAGAAGTGTTGGCCATCCCCTTCGACCTGGATATGGGAACAAGCAATACCTTGCTTGATATAGCTTTCAATTTGCTCGGGGGTTGGCAACATCACAATCTCCTAATACTCATTAATGCTTTAATTTATAACCTGTTTGCAGCATCCGTAATGCAATCGCTGACACGCACAGCAAAAAAGTAGTAATGATGCTTAGGCTTGTCCATGGAGATACGTCGGATACCCCAAAGAAACCATACCGAAATCCATCAATCATGTAGAAGAATGGATTAAAGCGTGAGACCGTCTGCCAAATTGGGGGGAGCGAATGAATAGAATAGAAAACACCAGAGAGCATAGTGGCTGGCATGATGAAGAAGTTCTGAAAAGCTGCCAGCTGATCAAATTTATCAGCCCAAATGCCTGCAATTAAACCGAGGCTACCAAGCACTGCAGCGCCTAAAAACGCGAATATCACGATCCACAAAGGATTTTCCAGTGCGGGCATGCCATACCAAGCGGTAATTAAAAAGACTCCGAAGCCCACTACTACCCCTCGAAAAACTGCGGCTAAGACATAAGCCGAAAAGAATTCAAAATGACTTAAAGGGGTAAGTAGGACAAAGACCAAGTTACCCGTGAGCTTAGATTGAATCAAAGAGGAAGAGGTGTTTGCAAAAGCATTTTGCAAGAGGCTCATCATCACTAAGCCCGGAATTAAAAAAGCGGTGTAACTAATATGGCCATAGACTTCTTTACCCTCAAGCACATGGCCAAAAATCATCAAATACAAAATGGCAGTTAAAACGGGGGCAGCTACCGTCTGAAAAGCGACTTTGTAAAAACGTTTAATTTCTTTGCGTAATAGCGTTGGAAAGCCACTGCCATACTTCAAGGTATTTTTCTCCATCACGCTACTCATGAAGCATTTCCTGACATGATGTTAATAAATACTTCTTCTAGGTCCGTCTTACCTTCACCATCTTTTTTGACCGAGCCATAACGGCTCAATAAATTCATGGTGGTATCTAAAGCAACAATTTTGCCTTGCTTGAGCATAGCGATACGTTGGCATAGCGCTTCGGCTTCTTCCAGATAGTGGGTGGTTAATACAATCGTGTGCCCATCTTGATTTAAGCGACTAATAAATTGCCAAAGGGATTGGCGCAACTCCACGTCCACACCTGCCGTGGGTTCATCCAGAATAATGACGGGGGGCCGATGTACCAAAGCCTGCGCAACTAAAACACGTCGCTTCATGCCGCCGGATAGGGAGCGCATATTGCTATCTGCTTTGCTGGTGAGATCCAAATTGGCCATGATCTCATCGATCCAAGCATCGTTATTCCGAATACCGAAATATCCAGACTGAAATTGCAAGGTCTCTCTCACAGTAAAGAAGGGATCGAAAACCAATTCTTGGGGAACCACGCCGAGCATTCGACGTGCTTGACGGAAGTCCTTTTGTACGTCTGCGCCCATGATGGCCGCATGACCATGATCAGCCTTTACTAGACCTGCCAAGATCGATATCAGGGTCGTTTTACCAGCACCATTTGGGCCAAGTAAACCAAAGAACTCGCCCTGCTCAATCTTGAGTGAAACCTGATCTAAGGCTTGCAGCGCGCCATAGTTTTTTGAAATACGCTCAATCGAAATTGCTGCAGTCATGCTATTGCAAACCTAATAAGCCAGAGACGCCATACACATTAGCAAGCACCTTTAGCTTTTCAGGGGCATGATGAATGGCAATCGATTGATTTTTTACCTGCAATTTTTTTTGCCATGCCAATAGCACTGTCAGAACAGTAGAATCAAAATCCACCAATTGTGAACAGTCGATCGATTGAAGGCTCGCAATATTGAGTAAGCCTTCTTTTTCAAGAGAGACTGCGTTTTCTTGTGTAACTTTACTAGGCAAGGAAAAAGGCATTGAAGTCGACTTATGAATTCGAAGGCTTAGCAGAAGCTAATTGCTTATTACGATCTTGTAAAAATTTCACCAGGCCATCGATACCATTTTGACTGATTTGGTTTGAGAATTGGTTGCGATACGCTTCCACCAACCAAACACCCATGATATTCATGTCATAGACTTTCCATCCGTTGGATGTTTTTTCTAAACGGTAATCGAGGGGTACGGGATCACCATGACCTAAAACAACTGTACGGACAGTGACTTCTTGGTCATCTGGTGCAGCTCGTAGTTGTTTAAATTGCACCGTCTGATCTCTGAGCTGGCTCAGGGCGCCAGAATAAGTTCGTATCAGTAAATTTTTGAATTCAGCAACTAATTGAGCCTGTTGCTCAGGGGTCGCTTTTTTCCAGTTAGGGCCCATTGCCATCTCTGTAGTACGGCGCATGTCGGTATAGGGAACAATTTTTTTCTCTACCAAGTCGACAATCTTTGGAATATTTCCTTTTTGGATTTCTGGATCAGACTTCACAGAGCTCATGACATCTGAGACTACGCTCTTGATTAATCCATCTGGAGTCGACTGATCAGGGGCTTGCGCGCAAGCTATGGCACTCATAAAAAGAGTGCAAAACAAGAATGCAAACCACTGTCGAATTGTGAGGGTGTATTTCATAAATTCCTAGATTTATAAAGGCAGAACAAGCAGCTATTTTAGCTCTCGAATAGAGAATATCGCTTATTCGTAGGGGTTTTCGTAGGCAGGCATCTGAGGTTCTTCATCATCCCGACCCTCGTTAATTTGATACTTGCGTCGCTGAATGTAGGCATCTCGTAAAAAACTATATTTATCAATTGCCGCGCCATCCAGCAAGTCACCTGCTTCGTAATAGGTATTGCGGGCATTCACGACACGCAAGCCCGTTAAGCTATTGCGTAAGCCCACATCAGGAATATATTTAAAGAGATAGTCGGTTTCTAAATCCGCAACCGTTCCAAAGGTATCGCGTACGGAGCTGGGTCCAAAGAAGGGTAGAACTACGTAAGGGCCGGAAGGAACACCCCAAACGCCAAAGGTTTGTCCAAAATCCTCTTTATGCTTTTCTAAACCACCGGGGGTGGCAAGGTCAATAAGACCGCCAAGACCCATCGTCGTATTCACGACCACGCGCATCAAATCGTTAAATGCGTAGTCGGGCTTGCCTTGCAATAGATTATTGAGAGCAGTGTATATATCGTTGTAGTTACTAAAGAAGTTATAAACACCTTCGCGAATAAATTCTGGCAACACAAAACGATAACCAGAAACCACCGGTTTTAAAACATACTTATCTAAGCCTTCATTGAACTCAAAGACAGAGCGATTAAATGGCTCCCAAGGATCATCAGGGGATGGTGGCACGCCAGCTGGAATTGAGGCGCAACCCACAATCAAGGCTACTAGGCTAAGCGCAAGAAGGCGTTTGAGGCTTAGCCAAATAGAGAACATTATTTCGCGGCGCCTTTTTCTTGCCCACTATCTGCAGCTTTGTTGTAAAGGAACTGGCTGATCAAGTTCTCTAAAACAATGGCAGATTGAGTTTGAGCAATCTTGCTACCATCAGTCAACATCTCATCAGAGCCACCTGCCTCAAGACCAATATATTGCTCACCTAGTAAACCTGAAGTCAAAATCTTTGCCGATGAGTCCTTAGGAAACTGATAAGTTTGCTCGATCGTCATGACGACCGTTGCTTGATAGGTTTTGTCATCAAAAGAAATATTTGCAATACGACCAACGACTACACCAGCACTTTTTACTGGTGCGCGTGGTTTTAGTCCGCCGATATTGTCAAACCGTGCGGATACCTTATAAGTTGGTTGAAATGAAACGGCATTCATATTGCCGACTTTCAAAGCAAGAAAGAGTGCTGCCAATAAACCGATGGCGACAAAAATTCCTACCCAAATATCAATTGCACTTTTTCTCATATGAGCCCTAGTTTATCTTTCTAATTTGAAAACATCATGGCGGTCAATAAAAAATCCAATGCCAAGACTGACAGGGAAGAAACGACTACCGTTCGGGTGGTTGCTTGCGATACACCCTCAGGCGTAGGCTTTGCCTCAAAACCCTGATACAGCGCAATAAAAGTGACTGCAACACCAAAAACAAGGCTTTTGATCAGGCCATTACCAATATCTGAAAATAGGTCCACCCCACCCTGCATTTGGGACCAGAAGGCACCGGAGTCCACACCAATGAGCGGGACACCGACAAAATAGCCTCCCATCACACCTACTGCAGTGAAGATCGTTGCCAAAATCGGCATAGCAATAATGCCTGCCCAAAGACGAGGTGCAATCACTCTAGCTAAAGGATCTACAGCCATCATTTCCATTGCACTTAATTGCTCTCCGGCTTTCATGAGTCCAATTTCTGCAGTGAGTGAAGTGCCAGCTCGCCCTGCAAACAACAAGGCGGTAATGACTGGTCCTAACTCTCTAGTAAGTGAGAGCGCAACCAATAAACCTAAAGCTTGTTCAGAACCATATCGATTGAGCGTGTAGTAACCCTGCAAGCCCAAAACAAAACCAACAAATAATCCAGATACCGCAATGATCACAAACGAATGATTACCTACAAATAAAATTTGATCGATTACCAAACGCGGTCTTTTTAATAAGAATGCAGAACGATAGATTGCGGCGGTAAACATTCTTGCGGCTAATCCCAAGCTAGTGAGATTACGACGCACAAAAAAACCGAGGCTAGCAAAAATATCGAGTGCTTTATGCAAGATCATCATGATGCCCTCAAACCAAAATCCTGCGCCATAGTTGGGCCAGGATAATTAAATGGCACTGGGCCATCTGGTGAAGCATCTAAAAATTGCCGCACAAAGGGGTCAGTCGAGCGACTCAACTCTTCGGGCGTACCTTCTGCTCCAATACGACCATTTGCGATGAAGTAAACATAGTCTGCAATTGCAAAGGTTTCCTCAACATCATGGGTTACCAATAGGCTAGTAGCGCCGAGCGCATTATTCAAATCCCGAATTAGGCGCGCTGTAATTCCCAGGGAAATAGGATCAAGTCCTGCAAATGGCTCGTCATACATGATCAGCGGCGGGTCTAGCGCAATAGCACGCGCCAACGCAACCCGTCGAGCCATGCCGCCAGAAATTTGAGCAGGCATTAAATCACGTGCGCCACGCAAACCTACTGCATTGAGTTTCATCAGCACTAAGGAGCGCAATAATTCTTCAGTTAAATCCGTATGCTCACGCAAGGGAAACGCTACGTTCTCGTAGACACTTAAGTCTGTGAAGAGCGCACCGAACTGAAAAAGCATACCCATGCGACGGCGTGCATTCATTAACTGAGAAGAAGTCATCTTCCCAATATCTTGGCCTTCGAATAAGACCTGGCCCGATTGCGCAGCATACTGACCGCCAATTAATCTCAAGATAGTGGTCTTACCGCAACCAGAACCGCCCATCACCGCAACCACTTGACCACGCTTGAATTCCATATTGAGGCCAGAAAGGATCTGACGCTCTTCAGGTGCGTAGGCGAAGTTCACGTCTCGAATCGAAACGATGACCTCGTCTGAAAAAGATTGGGCTTTCGCTTGGCTACCGTGCAAAGCGGGGAGGTTGTCGTCAGTCATGCCGCATATTATCGCGGTAAGACTGAAGACCCCATTAAATATTCATCCACCGCTTGTGCGCACTGACGACCCTCACGGATTGCCCACACTACTAAAGATTGGCCACGGCGCATGTCGCCTGCAGCAAATACCTTAGGAACATTGGTTTGGTAGGCTTTTTGACCATCCACTGTTGCTTTTGCGTTACCGCGAGCATCTTTTTCAACGCCAAAGGCATTCAATACTTGTTGCGCCGGAGATACAAATCCCATGGCCAAAAGTACTAAATCAGCCTTAATCTCGAACTCAGAGTTTGGCATTTCTGACATCTTGCCATCTTTCCACTCCAAGCGAACCCCAATCAGCTTCTCAACTTTTCCGTTTTTACCCTCGAAACGTTTTGTAGCTACTGACCAATCACGCTCACAACCTTCCTCATGCGAAGAAGATGTGCGCAGTTTTGTTGGCCAGTAGGGCCATACCAAAGACTTATTTTCTTCTTCTGGGGGCTGAGGCAACAACTCAAA
>Ga0214164_1001348_pt1 | contig 14018 bp, 9 predicted proteins | sample TroBogepilimnion_13_FD_153003 | JGI IMG/M metagenome (GOLD analysis project Ga0214164, IMG submission 153003) | Freshwater microbial communities from Trout Bog Lake, WI - Practice 03JUN2009 epilimnion v4 | ecosystem: Environmental > Aquatic > Freshwater > Lake > Epilimnion/Euphotic zone ...
CTCTGCAGTCACCGTGAGCAGGGTATCGGCCGGTCGCACGAGGCCCGGTCCGACGGTGAGCGCGACCGGCACCAGAACGTCGGTGGCAGGGTACGCGCCGTGCAACCGCACCGTGGCGGTGTACGAGCCCGCGAGGAGTCCGGTGGCATTGGCCGAGAGCTGGATCCGCCCGTGACGGCGGTCGGGGTCAGCCAGCCGCTCGCTGCGTTCCCCGGGTACTCCGCTGTCGCCGTCACCTGCGGGTTCCACGACGGGAGAGTGACCGCGAGTACGGTCGCGGTCGACCCGTTCTCCACAGTGTTCAGGGTCACGCTGCCGGGCGTTGCCGACAGCGGCACATCGCCCCCGACCTGGGGCGCGACTGTGTAGGAAATCGGCAGCAGCCCAGTAAAGAGTTTTCCAAGGTCAAAGCAATCAAAGCTCACCCCACAGTGACGAGACTGTGGGGTGCCAGCGCCACTTCCGGAGGCGGAAGTTTAGCGAGTGCCGCGCTAGAACCGGTAAGCGACTCCAGCCACGTACATGCGTCCGTAGGCGCTGTAACCGATGCCGGTACCACTCTGAGACTGGCCGACTTGCTGACCAGGCGCCCACGGCAACAGAGGATTCCCGTTCAGATAGGTTCGAGCGATCGAATTGGTCAGGTTCTTGCCTTCGACATAGGCTTCGAAGCCCTTAAAGAACTTGTAATGAACGCTCGCTGTGACCCAGTCGAAGGCGTCGGCAATTGCCGGAAATCCTGGGACTTCGGTGCATTGCGAGCAGGCGTAGGTGTAGCTCGACGCATGGTCCCACGTGATATCCGCCGCGAGCGGACCCTTGTCGTACAGCAGGCTCACCGAGACGGTCGAAGTGGGGACGGCATTGATGGCGCCCGCGAAGTTGCCGTTCTGGTCATAGCCCCGGCTCTTGGTCGCCGTATATTGCACGTGCACGCCAAAACCGTTGTCGAGGAGGTGCTGCCAGGTGAGCTCAAGGCCGGTATAGATGCTGCGCGCACCATTCGCGGGCGCCTGGATGGTCCAGAGGAATGGCGTGCCTGGAACGGTACCCGGAGGGCCGCCCACGTATTGCATCGTGCCGAGATCTACCTCGGTCGTGACACCCGTATAGATGTCATCCGTGATGCGCTTGCCGAATACCGCAGCCGTCAACGCCGAGTGCGGCCGGTAGTACCATTCGAGCGAGACGTCGGCCTGATAGGCCTTGATCGGTCGCAGACCCGCGAGGCCGCCGTAGAAGAGTTGAGGCTGACCGTTGATCGCGTTGTTGGTCGATGTCGGTGCGAGCTGATTCAGGTTCGGCCGCGACATCGTCTCGGCGGCGGCGACGCGGAGTTGCAGAGTCTGAGGCGTGATCCAGTAGCTCAGATTGGCCGACGGCAGCGCTAGCGTATAGTGACCGTTGGCGCCAATGGGATTCCCTACGCCGTACTGCACGTTCCAAGTCTGGGTAGCGCCCGCCGTGGTTGGTGTCCACAGGGAGACCGGCACGGCAACTGCCGTGGAGGCAGTCGTGTCCGTGCGTACGACGCGAAGTCCCAGGTTGCCGGCCCAGTTCTCCCCGGAGAGGTCCGCCTGCACATACAGGGTGAGCGTCTTCTCCGTCACGTCGTACGAGTTATACGGGTTGGCTTGCGGCAGCGTATTCGCGAAATTGAATAGCGTGTACGGTGCCGTGCAGGTCGTCGGATAGGTCTGGCAGTAAAAAGGGTTCGGCTTCCCGTCGAGGCTACGCAGAAAAGCGAGCAATGCTGCGGAGTTCAGGGCCGGCAGGCTGCTCGGATAGGAACCGCCCGCCCCCTGCATGAAGTTCGGCGGGCTGATCAGAGAAACGACGTTGAAGCCCTGCGAGGCAAAGGAATAAGGCGTGCACTGGATGTCGCACCCGGCGGTGTTGTAGAGGGTGCCGTACTGGCCTGATCCGTTGGTCCAATCGTTGCTGATGTCCACCCGGCTTTTCTCACGGCTGGTGTCGCCGATGCCGAAGAGCAGTCGGTTGAATACGCCGCGATCGACGTTGTACTTGCCGTCGAGCGTAAAGCCCGTCACCTGATCGTGAACCGAATAGCCGTTGAGGCCGACGTAGTGGGTGGACCAGTATTTGTTGTCGTTTAGAAAGCCCGAATTGATCAACGCCGTATAGGAGCAGTACCCGGCATTGGTGGTACTTGAAGCCCCCGCCGGGCACGCTGACAGTCCGAGTTGGCTCGGCGGGAGAACCACATTGAGGCTTGGCAGGCTGTGCGGAAGGTTCGTGACGTTCAGGATGTCCGGTGCGTAAGGTGTGTTGCTGACCAGTCCGGCGGTTACGAACGTATCCGTGCCACCCTCAGGACGATTGGCGACCGACCGGTAGACATCGAAGCCGAAGCTCAGTCGATCCGTCGGCGTCCAGTTGACGTTGAGGCCGTACAGTGACGTATCCACGTTCCGATTGATCGTATTATTGACCATCTCGGGCTGAAAATTGCTGACGCTCACGCTGCTGATGACGCCGTCCTTCACGGTCGGGTTCGACCACGTGGGATTGCCGTTCTGATCGAGCCCATAGGCGAAGTAGTAGGACTGGTTGTACCCGACCTGAGGATCCCGAAGACGCGTAAACAGCCCGTCCGCGCTGACGGTCAGTGCGTCGTTAGGTCGCCATTCAAGACGAGCAGAAACGGCATCGCGCTTCTTCTCGTCATAGATCGAACCGAAGGTGATGCAACAGGGCGTGACCGGTGCGATGCCGTTGACCGTATACGTGTTCGGATCGGCCGGGATCTGGGAGTAGGCATTGAGCGAATCTGTTCGCGTGTTGTTGTCGGAATGAACGAGCCCGACAAGCAAGCCCAGCTTGTCGTCAGCGAACGTGTCGGTGAAGAAAGCGGAATATTTGGTGCCGTTGAGCTTCGTCATCGCATTGCGATTGCCCTCGGCGTGAACGCCCGCGTGCAGGCCGGGATTGTCGAAGGGACTCGAGGTGCGCAGGTTGACGGTGCCGCCGATGCTGCCTTCGAGGGCCGATGCCTGTGCCGATTTGAGCACGTCCGCGGCGGAGATGACTTCCGACGGCAAGACGTCGAAGGCCAGATCACGGCCATCATCGTCGGTTGCTAGCAGCCGGTTGTTCAACGTCACTAAGTTGTACTGCGGGCCAAGGCCGCGAACGCTAACCTTCTGACCTTCACCGCCAGTGGTGCGCGTCAGGGTAATGCCCGGCAGATGAGCGAGAGAGTCGGCGACATCGTCGTCGGGAAAGCGTCCTAGCTCCGTCGAGCTGATGGAATCAAGAACGATCGCCGCGTCTTTCTTCACGGTCAGCGACTTCTCGAGATTGGCGCGTGTGCCGGTGACCACGACCTCGTCAATGGTCTCGGTGGTAGGCGCGACTTGCGCGCCGGCATTGCCGGCAGCGGCCAGCAGGGTGACTTGGATCGCCATGGCGAGACCGGTACGTTTCATTGTCATTGACTCCTAAGACCCTCATCCCCGAGCGTGGCAGGCGGCGCCGTAGGCGTCCGCAACCCCTTATGTTTCCTGACATCGTTCAAGAGCGAAGGATGGTTCCTTCGTCTGTGGCAAAGACCGAGCTTGCGGTCCCTGCCCGCAGGCTGTTGAGTGGCAGCGTCACGCCCTTGCGCCGAGCGGCGTAGAGCGCAGCTCCGATCACTGGTTCGAGTTGTGGCGCTGCCAATGTATAGCGACCTGCGAGGCGCAATTCATCGGCCAGTGGCCTCAGAATGATCTGGCCCGCCTGAAAAACCCCTCCCGTGTAGGACACGGGCAGCTCCGCGTCGGGCGGAACGCCAAGGTTTCTGCGTACCGCGACGATGACCTGCGCGAGTTCCGCTGCCGCGCGCGCGTAGAGTTCGCCAGCTGCGGTGTCGCCTGCCGCTGCCGCCTCGGCTACGACCGTGGCGAGGGCCGCGATGGAACTGCGTTCATTCGTCGAAAGACCGTTGATGTGGCCGGCGAGATCAAGATTGTTGTCGAGCTGGAAGTGCTCGCGGATCAGGGCCTGCAGCGGCCCGGGCTCGAGGCGTCCATCGCACATGCGAGCGAACACTGTCAGTCCCTCTCGCGCGATCCAGTAGGCCGACCCCTCGTCGCCGAAGACCTCGCCCCAGCCGCCGGAGCGTGCGCAGCGGCCGGCAAATTCTCCGTAGGCGATTGAACCGGTCCCGGCGATGACGCTGATGCCGTCGGTGCACGCGAGCGCCCCGGCCCAGCTGCACACCATGTCGTTGCCCACGGTGTAGCGGCCCTCGCATAGGATTTCCGAGGGCATGGCTAAGAGGGTACCGTCGGCTCCCGGATCCTCTCCGAAAGCCGGCAGCCCCAGAAAGGCGTGATCAACGTCATCCCGCGCTATCCCCGCGACGGTCAACACCTCACGGATGCCGTCGGTGAGCACCGCACGAACGGCCTCAAGGCCGATCTCCGGGTGATAGCAGCTGCCCCGCATAGCACGCGCGATCAGGCGTCCGTCTTGGCTGACGAGCACGAAGGCCGTTTTGGTTCCGCCGCCATCGACGCCGAGATACATGGGCTTCAGTCCTCGACCTGATGAATGGTGACGCCCTTGACTACGCGGTTGACGACGCCCGAGGCGCTCGGGTTGTCTGGCGTACAGCCGAGCGAAAGCGACATGCCGTAGGCATAAAGCTGTGCAACGAGAAGGTAGGGAAAGGCGAGTTCCGCGTCGGAGGCTTCGTTCATCCCGGGGACGACCCAGGCATCGAGGCCTTCGAGATCCGCGTCAGTCCCGCTCAACGCCAGTACCCGACCGGCAATCCCGTCGGACTGGAGCTCCCGGACGAGGTCCACGTCGTACCGGCGTGTCAGTTGGTTCGACGATAAAAAGACGATCGCCAGGCAGTCGGGGGTCACGAAGGTTTTCGGGCCATGTCGGAAACCCAGCGTAGACTCGGACAGCGCCGCAACACCGCCATCACTGAGTTCGAGGAGCTTCAGCGCTGCCTCGTTCGCGAGCCCATTGAGGCCGCCACTGCCGAGATAGACGGTGCGCCGGAACTGACGCGCGAGGAGCGGACGAAGCAGCGTGGGCGCGGCCTCGAGCGTCGTGGCGCCCGCCCGACCGATCCGCATACAGGCGTCGTCCGTGAATGTCTCGGGCGCGAACAGCGACCAAGCGGCGAGCAGCATCGAGCTGAAGCTCGACGTCATCGCAAAGCCGCGGTCGTGGGTTAAATCCGGCAGCAGGACCGCTAGCGAGCGAGTCTGTCTGGCTCCGCGACGATAGAGGGTCCCTTCCGCATTGCAGGTGATGATGAGTTGGTGGCACTCGCTGAGGTGCTGCTCCGCAAGTTCTACGGCGGCTACGCTCTCGGGGCTGTTGCCAGACCTGGCGAACGACACTAGCAGGGTCGGCACGTCGCGCTGTAAATAGAGTCGAGGCCCGGCCACGAGATCGGTGGTGGCAATGGCTTCTACGCGGCGGCCGAGGCTCGCGCCGAGCTCAGGTGCGAGGCAGCGGCCCAGATAGGCTGAGGACCCCGCACCCGTGAGAATGATCCTTAGATTCTCGCGGGCGAGTAGAGGCGCAAGAAAGCGGCGCGCCGCAGGTTCCATGGCGGCGAGCACCGCGCGGGCCTCGCTCCATGCGGCGGGTTGCTGGTGGATTTCGCGGGACGTCCAGTCACTGTAACTGGGATCCGTCGTCGCGATCGTGTCGTGCGGGTTCGACATCAATTCAGTGTTCCTGCGAGCCGCAGGCGCGCGCGTAGTCCGCGAGCACGCCCTGGATGTGGTGAATGACTAAGTCGCGCGCGCTGTAGTTCAGGGTTCCCGCCCTCAGTGCACGATACGCCTCCGGAAGGTATTGGCTTACGAGCGACAGCGGCGGCGGCGTCTCATCGAGCAGTGCATAGAGACGCTCCGTCGCGGCGGCGATCTCGGCGACCGGCCAGTAGTAACGCACTCGATCGCTGAGGCTGTATTGCAGCTGGGTCGAGAGTGTCGAGCCCTGCGTGTCGTAGTACCGGCGCCAGTGCGTCGGGTCCGCGTGCATCACCTGCAGCACCGTTGTGCGCAGTCCCGGCGCCGCGCGCTCACCCAGCCAGTCACGGGCCATGGCATCGAGTGCCCACAGCGCCTCGCGCAGCGCATACGTCACGCCGGGCCCAACCTTCAGGATGGCGTAGTGATCGCGCACGAGGTCGGCGAGCTTGGCCGGTGTCTGGTAGTCCGTCGAGTGAGCCTCATAGACAAATCCGGGAAGCGATTCGATGCATCGGCTGAGCGCTACGGCTTTCTCGCGCTGGTAGTCGATGACGCGGTCGTGATCAAATTCAACGCCCGGCTGAACAACGAGCGCGATGACGCGCTCCCAAGCCGCATCTAAGCCACGGGCGGCGAAGGCCTCTCTGTGCGCCTCGATTGTGGCGATGGCGGCGGCGGGTTCGGTGACCGCGAGCTCACCCAGCGTTTCATGCGCACCGCCGGGGACGGGCACCTCCGAGCCGATCACGTAGACCGGCGGCTCGCCGCCCACCTCTGCCCAAGCGCGCTCGGTCGCCGCGCATAACATCGCTGTGCGCTCCGCAATCCGCCGGTCATCCAGCGCGCGAGGATCATCTGCGCAGGCCATCGAGCAGTCGAGATGGATCTTCCGAAAGCCTGCCGACACGTATTCGGCAACCATGACCGTGGCTTTCTCGAGCGCGACTGCCGCCGGCATGTGCTGCCACGCGTTTGGCCCCAGATGGTCGCCACCGAGAAGCACTTGCTCTCGCGGCAGCCCAGCGCGATCGGCGAGGCCCCAGACGAGGTCACGAAACTGCGCCGGACGCATGCCCGTATAACCCCCGTCCTGGTTCACCTGGTTTGAGGTTGCTTCGATGAGCGCGAGGCTTGAATTGCGACGGGCCTGCGCGAGACTCGCTTCGATAACCAGCGGATGCGCCGAACATACGGAGTAAATGCCGACGGCGGCGCCGGCGCGGTGTTGGGCAACCAGATCCAGTAGGGCCTTCATTCCGGGGACGCTTCGGGCTCGAGCGCGAGGAGCGCGGCTGCGGCAAACGCGAGTACGATGCCGATGATCTTGAGCGGCTGTGGCACAACGCCAAGGAGCGCCAGCGAGAGGATCGCAGTGATCAGCGGCGCACCTGCGTTCGTCAGGGGCGACACAACGAGCGCCTTGCCGTAGCGGAACGCATAGACGAGCATCAGCGCGCCGATGGAATTCAGGATCTGCGTGATGGCCGCAAGACCGGGACCGGAGAACGACAGGTTGATCGGCTGTTTGAAGTCGGTCATCGCGAGCGCGACTGGGATCAAAAGCAGCGCGGTTAGTGTCATATAAAGAAAGATGTTCTCGGCATCCATCGTCCGGTTGGCGAGCTTGATGACAAAGGCCTGGACGCCCCAAGCGACCAAGATTATCAGCGCGTATAAGAACCAGGCATAGCCCGCCATCGGCGTATCACCGCCTGGATCGTAGTCAAACAGAGGCAGCGCAAGGAGTGCGAGCAGCACGCCGATCGCACCGATGCGTGTCACGCGCTCCCCCAGCACGATCATCGAGAGACCGATCGTCACGATCGGTGAGAGCGCGATCAGCGGAAAAATCAGATAGGTCGGACCCGTATGCACGGCGTGGAACAGCAGCATCTGGCCACCCGCACCAAAGAAGCCGATCACGGCACCAAGGCCGATAGAGCGGGCATCTCGTTGCAGTCGCCAGCCCACCTTGTTCATGGCATAGAGCGCCGGAGGGATCATGGTCAACGCCCAGACGACGTAGACCAGCGTCTCGGGAAAGCCATGCTCCGTCGGCAGGCCCGCGAAGGCGCCCCAGACCCCCCAGAAGAGTGTCGTGATGAGCGCGTAAAGTAGCCAGGGTTTGGTCGGCATCAGCCTGCCGCCGGGTGTAGGTGTTCCGCTCGCGAGCGGAGGGGTTTGAGACGGTCGCGCACGGTTGATTCCTTGCGGATAACGATCCAGATCTTTCTTTTTATATTCTTTCGGTTTCGGATTGTCCAGACAATGCGATTCGAAACTTCAGTGACGCCATGATAAGGATCGGAAAAGTTTCCATTGGTGTCAGTCAACCGTTAGGTGACAATGCTTTGAACGCCGCAACTAGCCAACCGAGCTTTTGATGAACGATTTCTCCCCTCCGCGCGCCAAGCGCGATACGAGCGAACGGCGCAGCCAAATCAGCGACATGGTGCGTGAGTCCGGCAGCGTGCAGGTGGCGGCGCTTGCGAGCCAGTTCCGGGTGTCGATGCAGACGATTCGCAAGGACCTGCACTACCTCACCGAGCTCGGGGTGATGGCTCGCGCCTATGGAGGCGCGATTGCGGCGCGGGGCGTAAGCGCGGTCGCCGAGCCGCCTGTCTCGGCTAAACTTGCGCTGCACAATCCGGAGAAGGAACGCATCGGCCGATATGCCGCGAGCCTGATCAAGCCGGGCGACTCGGTCGTGCTCGACTCGGGTACGACTACCCTCCAGATCGCCCGGTTTCTGCCCGACGTCGAGGGGATCACCGTGGTCACCAATGACTTTGGCATCCTCGCGACCCTCACACAGAAGGCACACATCAAGATCGTCATGATTGGCGGCGAGTTGCGCCGCAAGAACATGGCGTTTTACGGCGCCCAGACCGTCAGCGCGCTCAATGAACTCCTCGTCGACAAACTCTTCCTTGGCGTTGACGGCTTTGACGTTGAGCGCGGGATCACGACCCACCATGAAGCGGAGGCGATGCTAAACCGCAAAATGGCCGATGTCGCCCGCGAGGTCATTGCCGTGGCCGATAGCTCCAAGTTCGGCCGCGTCTGCCTGCACCGAATCATCGGGCTCAACGAGATCACGGGATTAATCACCGATCACGCAGCGCCCGATTACCTCGGGCCGGCGAGCGAAGCGCTCGGCTTTGAACTAACGCTTGTCTGAGCGCTAGCCGGTTGGGTTGCGCTCGATGAAGACACGTTTTGCATTGCGCAAGTAAATCTTGTCGATGACTGACCGCGGCAGCGCGAGTCCCGGCACCCGTTGACGGATTGCGGCCACGTATTGGGATTGGCGCGTCGCCAGATACAGCCAGTCCGACTTCCAGAACTCATGCGCCTCGCGCCGGACATCCTCCGGGCGCGCGTGAGCTTCGATCGTGAGGTCTGTCCCGTACAGCACCCGGTCCTGATAGCGGATGAGGAAGCGCCGCACGCGCGCCCGGTTGCGCACCGATTGGTACTGTAGCTGCGTCATTCGCGCGGCCATGTCCACCACTGCGTTCGGATGCTCGTCCAGGAAGGTCGCGAGCCGATCGACGTTCCATTCGAGGCTTGCAAGATGTGCCCCGACGAAGGACAGGTTCGGGTGCCGTCCCACGAACTGATCGCGGGCGGACATCAACTGCTCGTAGCTCGGCAGCTCCGGGTGTAGGTACATGTGGTACTGCGGGTGCTCGGCGAAGTAGCTCCGGTCGTTGTCGGTCGTCATCTCTGAAAGTGGCAGCCAGCAGTTGTGGGGCTCGCCCTGATGAGCGATCAGCGGGACACCGAGCGTTTCGATGTGTCGCACGACCGGGTCGAGGGCGGAGTCAGTGATCGCGAGCAGTCTGCCGCTCGGGTCGCGCTCGACCATGCCGATGTTCTTCCAAATCTTGACCGCGACCGCCCCTTGCGCCACCGCTGCGTTGAGCGCGTCATTGACGGCCTCAGCCCATCCCGGGGCGGACCAGCCGGCCATCGAGAAGGTCGTCGCGAAGTGGATGCGCTGCGGGTCGCGGCGCCGCAGTTCACGGGCGATCGCCGCCTGGGCGTCGAGTGCCGGAAAGTCGGGGTAGTCGACGTTGATGGTTAGGAATTCGACATTGTCGGCGCGCGCGATGTCCAGGAATGCCGGTTCATCGGTATTGGCATGCACGTGAGCGTCGAACTTGTGGACGCGCGCGAAATCTCTAGAGCCGTATAGAGTTTCGGTCGCCGGGGTCGCCGTCGTGCTGCCGCAAAGCAAGATAAAACTGAGGGCGATCCGGCGCATCTGGTTTTCCCGTTTTGAGGACGAATAACAACATAACGAAAATTAGATGGTTCGTTTTAGCGCGACTTGGCTTGCCACACAAGCGGAATTCCGGGAGACTCTTCCTGTGATCAACCGTGCAGGCTCGGGGCGATAGCCCAAGGGAACTTACATGAGGCGGCGGCGGGTGTTGCAGCTTCTGGCCGCCGGCGCCGCAGCGGGTGGCACCTTAGCGTTCGCAAGCGACCAATCGACGATGACCGGGAAGCCGGCTGTGCTTGGCGATGGGTACATTGCGATCAGCATCGACGATCAAATGCACACTGCTGTTCGCTGGTGGGTGGACGGACGCGAAGCGTCCCTGACCCCACACTCTGCGAGCGAAACGCTTCGCCTTGCCGACCATCGAGTCCTCGAGAACTTCAGGCTGCGAGCCCAGTCGGTTGATCGGATCGATGACGCTCACGGCCGAGGCACACGGCATACGCTGACCGGACTCGCGGCCGACGGTGTGGAAAAGACGCTCGTCGTCCGTTTTTATGAGCGGCATCCCGGTGTCGCGCTGCTGCAGGTCCGGTTTCGCAACCTGAGCGGCAATCCGCTCACGGTCGCTGGCTGGACGGTGGCGTCGCATCGACTGCCGGGTGTTCCGGATGCGAAGCCGTCGTTCTGGTCCTTTTCAGGTGCGTCTTACGAGAACCGACGCGACTGGGTGCAGCCGGTCAAGGCCGGCTTCGCGCAGCGCAACTTTCTCGGGATGAACGCGTCCGATTACGGTGGCGGCACGCCCGTCGTTGATGTCTGGCGAGCGGATGCCGGGCTTGCAGTCGGACACCTGAATCCGCATCCGGCGCTCGTCTCGCTGCCGATTGTCGCCGAACCGAACGGCGTGTCGATCGCCATCGATTGCGACCACTCCGGCGTGTTGGCACCCGGTGATGAACTGCAGACGCTGACCTGCCTCGTGCATGCCCATCGCGGTGATTACTTCGCCTCACTCGAGCACTATCGCCAGTTAATGGCCGATCAGGGACTCGCCGCACCAGAGGCGCCGGAGTCCGCGTTCGAACCCATCTGGTGCGCCTGGGGCTACGAGCGCAACTTCACGCTCGAAGAGATCGAAGGCACGCTCGCGAAGGCCAAGAGCCTCGGCCTCGAGTGGGCGGTGCTCGATGATGGCTGGCAGACCACGCAGGGGGACTGGTACGTCGACCGCACCAAGTTCCCGCGCGGTGAGGCTGACATGAAAGCTTTCGCCGGCCGTGTGACGGCAGCCGGGATGAAGCCGCGACTATGGCTGTCCCCACTTGCGGTCAGTCCCGGGTCTGATCTTCTGCATGACCACGTGGATCAGCTGTTGCTCGACAAGAACGGCGCGGTCCAGAACATCAGCTGGTGGAACGCGTTCTACCTCTGTCCCGCGTATCAGCCGACGATCGAGTACCACGAAAAGCTCGTTACGAAGATCATCGGCGAATGGGGCTACGCAGGGCTTAAGCTTGATGGTCAGCATCTAAATGGCGTTGCTCCCTGCTACAACCCGGCCCATAAGCACGCCCGTCCGGAAGAGTCGGTCGAGCAGTTGGGTGCGTTCTGGGTTGCACTCTATCGTGCTGCTCTGCGGGCGAATCCCGACGCGGTCGTTGAGCTCTGCCCCTGCGGGACGTCTTTCGCATTTCACAACATCATCGCGATGAACCAGACGCCAGCATCGGACCCCGAATCGTCCTGGCAGGTGCGACACAAGGGCAAAACGCTGAAGGCGCTGCTGGGCAGCGGCGGATCCTTCGCCGGCGATCATGTTGAACTCAGCGATCATGGCAACGACTTCGCGTCGACGATCGGAGTCGGAGCCGTCGTATCCACGAAGTTCACGTGGCCGCACGACACACCGCATCCCTCTGCGCCTCAGCCACCCGGCGGCTACCTGCTGACGGACGAGAAGGAACGCGAGTGGCGCCGTTGGATTGGTCTCTATCGCGAGCACCTGCTGCCTAAGGGGCGTTATCTTGGGCGCATGTACGACATCGGCTTCGACAAACCTGAGGCGCACGTGATTGCCAAAGATGGCAAGTTCTACTATGCGTTCTATGCCGCTGACTGGCGAGGACCGATCGAGTTGAGGGGCCTCGGGACGGGTCGTTATCGGGTGAAGGATCTGGTGACGGGTCAGGTGATCGGCGAAGTGAGCGCGATGGACCGTCGCATTCGCGCAGATTTTAGGCAGCACCTACTGCTGGAAGTGTCAGCGATCTGAACGGACGGAAACGCTGAGCAGCCGGTGTTCGTCTCGGGCACGATACAGACCTATAACCCGGCGGCAGGTATGTTTGCCGGACTGGCTGTGGGCGCGGCGAACGGGGTCGGCATCCACCAAATTGCCCAAGCGGCCGGCAACCAGGAACAAGCGGCGCAGGGTATATTCCAACGAACGACGATCGCGCTGGCGCCACAGCTGTCGGTCAGGTTCAGATCAAGTCGGGTCGATCGAGCTTCTCGAATGTCCAGCTGACCGTGCCGGTGTCCGGTCAGCCGGTGTCTGCCAGCTTTGACAGAAAGGTGACCCAGTAACGCCTGACGAGTGGTTACTCGTTAGGGCGTGCTCACTGACGACGGAACGTTGATGGGCTCGCCATCAGGGTCGGCGCTCGTCATGTGAGCATTGTCAGCAGCTCACTCGCGGTGCGATATCCCTTGCACCGGTGTGGTGTTGTCCCTAGGTTCTGCGTATCACTCAATGCGTTAGTTTCGGGAGTTCGCCAATATGGGTATCGGGAATCGCGGTTGGAGAGGGTGGGCGCTCGGTACCGTGCTGGCCGCGCTCGCTGGATGTGCCAGTGCGCCGCACGTACCGCTTCCGCCGGCGCCGGTGGTTGATTTACCGCGCTTCATGGGGGACTGGTACGTGATCGCCTGCATCCCGACGCCGATCGAGCGCGACGCCGTTGACGCCGTCGAGTCCTATCGACTGGATCCCGACGGCACGGTCGCAACGACCTTCCACTACCGCAAAGGCACGAGCGACGGGCTGCTCAAGGTCTATCACCCGCGAGGGTTTGTACGCCCGGGGACGGGTAATGCAGTGTGGGGCATGCGATTCCTGTGGCCAATTGAAGCGGATTACCGCGTCCTTGCGGTTTCCCCAACCTATGAGTGGACTGTGATCGGACGCGCTGCGCGGGACTACGCGTGGATCATGGCTCGCCAGCCGGTGATGTCGCCCGCTGATTATGCAGCCGCCGAGCAGGTGATGACGGCGGCGGGCTATCGCGTGTCGGAGCTCAGGCACATTCCGCAGACACCGTTGGCCGCGCGTCAGCCGTGATCGAGCGTGTTCCTTAGGCGGGACAGTAGAGGCGGTCGCGACGTCATCCCGCACTTGAGGCGCAGAACGGGTTCGAGTTTGACCGTCTCTGCGGTTGGGTGCTCAGTGGGTTTCGAGCGGGTTTGGAGTCGGGTCGGGTCCGGTCGGACGCATTCTACAAAAGCTCGGGTGTGTTCAACACCGGTATTGGGATTGGCTCCCTCTCGTCCAATAGTATTGGCAACTACAACACGGCTGTCGGTGGGAATGCATCTGCTCAGCAGACCGCGGGTGATAACAACATAGCCATCGGATATTCCGCAGGCTCTGCGGTAACGACCGGCAACCACACGATTGAGATTGGCAACGTCGGAGAATCAACGGATAGCAATGTCATCCGTATCGGTGATGCTAATCAAACTCAGACCTTCATCGCGGGGATCGCTAACAACAATATTGACTCTTCCCCAACCGCGCTGCCCGTCCTCATTGACTCGAGCAACGGCAAGCTTGGAGTGGGGACGTTAGCGAGTGTGATCGGTCCAGTAGGTCGGACCGGCCCGACCGGTCCGACCGGCGCTCAGGGTGTTCCGGGAGTTCCGGGACCTGTCGGTCCCACGGGTCCTGCTGGTGGTGCCCCTGGCGCACAAGGTCCTATCGGCCCGATGGGGCCCACCGGGCCTGCTGGAGCCACAGGTGCGACCGGCGCTATAGGCCCCCAAGGCAACGACGGATC
>Ga0214164_1001353_pt1 | contig 14001 bp, 18 predicted proteins | sample TroBogepilimnion_13_FD_153003 | JGI IMG/M metagenome (GOLD analysis project Ga0214164, IMG submission 153003) | Freshwater microbial communities from Trout Bog Lake, WI - Practice 03JUN2009 epilimnion v4 | ecosystem: Environmental > Aquatic > Freshwater > Lake > Epilimnion/Euphotic zone ...
CCGTGTATCAAATACAATGTCGGTGCTATAGCCGCCTCGGTCATGTATGCCATTCCAGCTGGATAACATATATGTATCCTTGCCGTAGCAGTCCCACAAATAACGTTCACCTTCAGTAATTCGATAATTGGCTAGTTCTAGCCATTGTTTTAATGTAATCATGTCTTCTCCGGATAAGGGGTTGATAAAAAATCCACGTAACCTTGTATGTTGTCGCTGATGCGTTTCAAATCATATTTGCCACAAAACTTTAAAAACTTGGTACCAATTTGTGGTATGTCTTTTGGCACGCTATTTTCTGCGATAGTTTTTGCTATGTTCATTTTAACTGCATCAGGTTGTGCACTCAAGTCCACAATGGTAACATTACGATGATAGTCATCCAGTACTCGGTGCTCGACACCGTTATGGTCGGTCCAACGTTGCAACATGAGATTGTTCCAAGCGAATCCTTTGCTATCCCTGTCGTTAAATGCTTCCTGTAGACCTACTTTGTTCTTAGTGCCTTTGGTACGCACACCGGGATAAGCCGAAAACACATTGTCGGTTGCATCGCCACGCATACATTTTTCAAATAGTATCCATTTGGGGTCAGGAATCCGTTTAGGCTCTTTGGTTTTCTTGTCAACGACCGGCTTGCCTTTTTTATCCAATATGCCATTTAGTGTATGAAGCTCGTCACTAATACCATTGTACTGTACCACATTCTCCGCCAGCAACTGATAAAAGTCTGTGTCACTACTAACAATCACATGTGAATCCTGTGGGTGTGCTTGAATCCATCCTGCCACCAAGTCATCTGCTTCCAATGCTTCGTGCCGGAGAACAGTACAATTTGACTTTTCCGAGAAGAATGTTTTGAGCTCGTCAAAAGTTTCCCAAAATAGTCGATCTTCCTCGGCTTCTTTTTCTGTGAGTGCAGCCCGCGCAACCGCACGATTTTTCTTGTAGGGCCCATAAAAATCCTTGCGCCAGCTACGTCCTTCCAAACAGATCACAACATGATCTGCTCGTTGCTCGCGATAGGCCTTGGCAATAGAGTTGAGTGTGACGTGAGCAGCAAAGCCCAGTCGATCCCAAGTGTCTGCTTGGCGAGCGGCCGAGTGTCGTGCACGGAAGAATGTGTTAGCAGTGTCAACAATTAAGTATTTCATAGCATAATAATAGCATATTATCCATTTCGTGTCAAGCAACTTTGGACGATTCGGGGATATAAAAACTCAGCCCAAGCCTCGTGAGCATCTGCCCCAAAGTGATAACTAGTGGGTGTGACTGTTCGAAACCCTTGATTCAGGCACCAATTGTAGTAAGTGTAGTCTTTATCATACGGTGACAAATAACAACCATCAAAATCCAAGATTTCGGTATTTCTAAAAGGTTCGTAGCAGGTGAAAAAATAATGAGGAATCCCCAACGTGGTTAATTTGCGGTGGAAATTGTGTATGGCCCTGTTGCTCTTGTTTACTTTGGCTTGATAATTGATATCTAAAATCCAGCGTTTGTATTGTTCTTTTATCCCCGCAGGCCAGTCTTCACCAACACCGCCGGCATTGATTTGCCAATAACGCATGGTGCCCTGATCCCACCATTCTTCTCGTTCCCATGTACTCCATCCAATTACAATTAAATCGGGTCGGCCAAAGTCACGCATGTAGTCTTTGGTGGTACGTTCTATTCGTGCATTACTACTGGCACTTTCTGCATCACAATGCAGTATGGCACCCAACTTGTTAGCTATGTGGCATCCATAACTAACACGTTCGTTGTCGGGATGTGGCTTGCGACCCAAGGCCCAGAACTGGGGATCGTCTTCGGCAAAGGCGTAGTTGTTGACTGCTTCTGCGGCAGCACTATGACTGTCGCCGTTTACGTATATTATCATTTATAAATGGTTTTAAAAAGTCGGCCCAGGCACGATGTGCATCTGCACCAAAATGACTCCAGGCATCAGGGACATGGCCCTGTGCACGAAGCCAATGACTGTAGATCAACGTGTTGTCATATGCGCCCAAATAGCCTGCATCAAAATCATGATGTATGGTATTGGCACTTAAACTTTGTTCAGTGTTGAAAAACAAGTGAGCAATATTTCTAGATGCCAACCAGTTGTGGAAATGGTATATGACATCGTTTAAATATAACGCACGTCGATGCCATACATCGTTGTCGTATTTAGCAATCCATTCTTTGTACTGTGTTTGCAATCCTGCGGGCAGCGCATTGTGTCCACTGGCATTGATCTGATACCATGTGTTTTCGTACTGCCATTCCTCACGCTCTATAGAAGGAAATCCTATCAGTACAAAAACATTTTGATTTGTTTGGTATAAAAATTGTTTAGTCAAGCGTATGCTGCGCTCAACACTGCTGCCACTTTCGGCTTGACACACTAGATCCAGCTCCAAGTCTCCTGCAAGTTGGTATCCATAACTGTGGGGCAGATTGTCTGGATGTGGTGCACTGCCAAGTTCATGATACCTAACATCGTTGTAACACATGCCTGCAGGATTTTGTGTACCATGCCCGGCACTATGACTATCGCCATTTACATAAATTATCATTCGCGATAGGCCGGGTTGGGAAATTCTAGTTCAAATACGTGATACGAGTTTGCATCACCATCTATGTCTCTGAGTATTTCCAATGTGCGCTGATGCTCGGCTTCTTGTAGTGTATGGTGCATACCAGGGCCGGTCAATGATGAAGAGCCCCCAACAGTGGAAAAGTACAAGCCACTTTTGGTAGACATTTTCATCAGCTGATAAAACTTTAGCGTTTGTGGGGGTTTCAAACTTTCCATTTAACTTGCCTCAGTGCGCCCGTCGCCTACATCACGTCGATCAATTATTCTAGGGCGTGCATCTATGGGTTGATTGGCTTCCCATTGCTCGTAGCTTTCCATAGCAATATTTTTGCACACTGTTTGGAACCAACGATCGACTATGATGCTTTCTTCTTCGCCGGGCTTGCTTTGATATCCTTGCCTAACCAAGTTGGTAATAAACTTGTCGTTCCAATCCAGTTCAAACGCACCATTGCCAATATTGTCGGGATCAAGTTCGACGCTGATGACACTGACCCAGGCCTCGCCTTTTTCTGTAGCTATCTCTTTTGCTGTCTTTTCCTGCACTGCAGATTTTTTCACAGTTTTTTTGGCCACTGGCTTTTTAACTACTGCGTCTGCTTTTGGTTTTCTTGTTGCCATATTAAGTTCCCCATTCATTTTTAAATAGTGGCACTTGTAGTCGATCACTATAGCGCCAGCCACGTTGCATTGCTGATAGTGCCACATTTCGTGCATTCAATGTGTAAACACTTTCAACTCCGCCAACGGGCATCAAGTATATATGTCCTACAAAACCTGCCGCACGATATTCTCGAACTGCACGTTCTGCATCCGCAATGTCTTGTTCGGTGGACACTACAAACTTCAAGTAAGCAGTACCAAACCACTCGTATTCGCATACTGTACGAGGTTGTATTGCTTCTGCCCAGGCCTCGCCACTTGCTGGCAATTTGGCACTTACACTGAATGTAATTTCTCTATTCTTATTTTGTTGACGCCATTTAAACAGGTACTTCTTGAAGTCATCGGTTAACTTTTGTGTACCATTTGTTTCAAAAGTAATTTCTTTGAGCTCTTGCATAGCAGGATGATCCAACAAGTCTGGGTACTGACGTTGCCAGCCTAGCAAAGGTTCACCACCCGTGATCACAAGATGTTCGTCTTGCCACCCCTTGTGAGGTAGTATGTCCATAATCTGAAGGGCAATTGCATCAGTATCAAGCATGGGACTAAGATGCTTAAACCTAGGATCCCAACTAGCATAACTGTCGCATCCAGTAGACACCAACGGCAACTGTTTATAATCGTCAAACATGTGGACCACTTGTGCAATATCTTCAACTTCATTACTAGTTTCTCCTCGAGGCATGCCAAAGCCGGCACATTTAAAGTTACAACCAAATACACGTAAGAACACACTGGGAACACCCATGTAACGTCCTTCGCCCTGTACACTATAAAATAATTCTGCTACTTTTAATTTACTCATATATTTTTGACCATTGTTTAAGTTTGATTTTTTTGTTTGATTTGGCAACATCTAGTTCACTCTGTGTGAATAGACCCTGCTCGATTAAAATATCAATCATGGCCAGTACATCACCAACTTCTTTTGCAAGATTTTCTCGTTGTGTGCCAGTACCATTCAAGTACACATTATCTACGCCAAAACGTCTACACTTGCTGACATCTTGTATAACCTCGGCACATTCTTCTTGCAATATACCCAGGGCTTCTTCTATTTTTTTGTTCATACTATTTTCCACATGATGCTACACATATTTTGTGTGTTATGTTGATATTATTGTACAACAATTGATCAAGATTGTCAAATTGATTTGCAGTTAAATTTACCTTATGATGATAACAACAGTAATTGAGTTTACCATTTGCTCCTAGATATACGCCTGGTTGTGACAGGTGCATGCAATCATTAACAATCACCGAGGTATTAGTTTTTGAGAATTTTATTATATGTTCTATTGACGTTGGTGGTTTTAATTCAGATTCAGCCCCAGTTCTATAGTGTTTAGAGTTAGTTATGTTTCTAAATTCTTTTAAAAGTTTAAATTTTTTAAATCCTAATCGTTGGCTTGTTTTTAAACAGTCTCGAATTTGATGCTCATTGTGTTGGTAAGGAATGTACTGCCAAGTGGCTGATCCGCCCTGTTTTATAAACTCACAGGCATTCTCTATAATTTTATCATAATCAGTTCCCTGACGATAAATCTCGTGCACGCCTTTGAGTCCATCAATACCAAACCAAACATCATGTTCAACATCCTTTAAGTCACGTGCCAAATCTCCCCACCAAGATCTTGATCTTAGACTGCCGTTTGTGTGTATCTGTATTTTTTTACAGTATTGTTTGGCAACCTCAATCAGCTCCATGATATTGTGAGCTATAACCGGCTCGCCATAGTTACCACAAAACTGTACACCATACAAGTTGGGCAGTTGTTTTATAACTTCTAAAAATCTTTCAGTGGACAAATCTTCTTCTATCAACCCATCAATAATACCAAACCCGTTTTGATTACGTGAACACGCAGGGCACCAGGCATTGCATTTACTTGATGCTTCTACATGCAACCACTTGATATCAGCGTCAAGCAAACAAATCCTCTCCGTCTGCTCTATGGCCTTCTCTGAACGCCATATTGCTTTGTGTTTCTCTTACCTCAACTCTATAGCACCAAAGTCTATCGGCCTCGCCTTGTCCCCACATGTCGGGAATGTAAACACCATTTACATATTTGTAGAGCATATCGGCCAATCCTTCGCATCCCAGTCTAGGAAGCACAGTTAGTTTGGCCATTTTTTTACTTTCCAACAACTTGTAGGTTTCGAGTTCGGGATCGTCTTGTGCTACAAGTAGTGTATGATCAAATTGATCTTCCAATACTCGCTTTAGTTCTTTCAAGCCACCGTAGTCAGCGGCCCAGTTGCGTACATCCAAGTTGTCTGTACCAAAGTAGAACTTCATTGAGAACGAGTAACCATGAATCAAGTTGCAGTGACTATCGGCACGCCACTGTCGGTAAGCGCACGGAAATGCGTCGTGATACTCTTTGGTACTGGTGTATCGGTAAGTTACTGGTTTGTATTCTCGTTTGAATACTGCGTTAAAGTCGTCTGACATGCTGTTTCTCCTATGTTAATTATAGCATAGACTGGCAGAGTTTGTAAAGCGGGATGAAGCCAAGACCGCTATGCATTATTTAACTAACTCAAATTCTGTTTTCATATTGTGTGACACGACGTGTTCGTTAAATTTAAGTATGAACACACTGGCAGTACTAGCATCGTCGCCACTGAAGTTTATTTTAACATAGCCAGTACCGTCTTGTCTATAGTAACTGGGTTTGGCTTTACCATATTGCACGGTTTTTCGTGTTACGAGATCGGATACTCTTGAGGCACCATAACCGGGTCCTGGGATCTTGGCAACAGTGCCGCCAATCATGCTAAACCATTTGCACATCGCATCTGTGAGCGTGTCTACATCGATCCAAATATGGTAGGATACTCTGCATCCTGGGGGTAATGCTATCATATAAATCTTTATCGAAAAGTATATTGTGTATTGGCCACTTCAATGTGAAAGTGGTTGTTGGCATCTTCAATTTGCATGATATAGTTCCAAGCGCCGTTAACACGAATTGGCAACATGCTGGAAATTATGTTATTGGAGACTCCGGCAATTGAAGTATATAGATGTGTTAGCTCACTGGCAAATACCGGAGTAAATGTGTTGTTTTTGTTATTGATCCACACTTGATTGCCGGGGGCATTCGTAAATGTGGTACCATCCAGCACTATATCCAAGTAGCCATCGCCATCGACATCTATGATTCTGGGACTGTACGAGCCCATGGTGTTGGTGTTGTAACCAGGCAATGCAGTGGCGCTGACATTGTTATAGCCGCCAGCACCGTTATTCAAATAAATCTCCACATAGCTTTGGCTGTTCCACCCGTGAGTAGTGCTGAATTGTGGAGTGGGTCTGGTAAAGATCAAGATATCAAGATGTCCGTCATTGTTGAGATCAGCGGTTCTACAGGCAAAATTGTGCGAGGCTGGAGCAGCAGTTGTGGCATTATTCACAGTGTTCCAGTAAGGCATGGGCAAGGGCGATACTTGCGTTATAGCAAAACTCACAGGATCAATTGTGAGTATGTTGTTGGGCACTGGCAAACCTGCAACGTTGGCATCAGTGAACACATATTGATTGTTGCCTAACGCACACACCGCTACGCCGTATTGTGCCACTGAACCAGTATAGTACTGCTCGGTAAAGTTGCCCTGACAGTCGCCTAGCATGCTTCTACCGCCTACGTCTAGCACATCTAAACACCCGTCATTGTTGATGTCGGTGGCTGCGATTTGAGCAATACCTATTGCCCATCCGCCGGGATCGCTCATGGTGTATTGATGTTGAGTATAAGTTCCATTGGCATTACTGATTAATGCAATTTCAAATTTGGCTGGACTGTTGCCATCATAAGCATCGTACAAAAACAAGTCATCAATACCATCCCCATTGAAATCGGCCACCAAGGGATAGTTGCCGTTCACATACAATTGACCGCCAAACAGTTGTTGACTGACCTCGCTAAACGCTCCAGAATTTTGTTGGCACATCACATACAACGGAGCATCGGCAATGGCTTGGCTGCTGACCCCATTTAGTCGGGCAACAGTCTGTGCAACAAAGCAATTGGCAGTGGTGCTACCAAATCGTCCAAATGCCCAATTTACACTGGAAAAATCATAACTGCCGGCGATCGGGTAATCTACTACATCTGCAACTACTGTATATGAATTTTGAGATAGCAACATAAAATTGGTTTGAGCCGGGATCGCGCTGGGACTACTGCCGCCACCTCCACCGCCACAAGCGGTTAATACTAAAGTACACAAAATAGGGACAATGAGTTTCACAGGCGCTCCTGTAGTTATTGATACATTTATTTTAGCATCAATATCATTTCTGGACAAATCAGCGGGGAGAGAACTCTTGTTGCATCTTGATATTGTCAAAAAATTCTTTCTTAACACCAGCATCGTCCTTGAAACTGCCTTTCAGCACTGTGGTCTGTGTTAGACTGCTGTGTGCCATGATACCTCTATTCTCACAACATCCATGCGTTGCTTGGATATAAACACCCAAGTTGGGTGCTCCTGTGGCCCGCTCTATTTCCCGAGCAATATCGTTACACAACTCTTCCTGGAGAGTACCGCGACGAGCACACCACTGAGCAATACGAGTGTACTTGCTAAGACCAATAAGTTTTTGTGCGGCGATGATGCCAATGTAAGCGACACCAGTAACGGGCTGATGATGATGGCTACACATAGAGCGCAACTCACTACGTACCACCAACATACCTTCGTATCTGTCTTCACTGTCGTTTGGAAACGCTGTTGCGTCTGGTCCTGCAACATATCTGCCCTCCATTATTTCGTTAAAATACATTTTTGCTAAACGTCTTGCAGTGCCCTTGCTATTGGGATCGTTTGCTCTATCAATTAGCAAACAGTCCAACACCCGTTCAAATGCCTCCGTCGCTTCATCAATTAGTCGAGGAATATCTTCCTCTTTTACATACTCACTAATATTATCGCCGGCCCAAAAGCGTTTGCCATTACGTCTCATCACGGCACCTAAATAACCATGCATGGTGCCTTCACTATAACCACCTTCATCTATTTGATTAACGATGTGTTCTTTTTCTTTAAAATCTTTGTGTGCTTTTTCGTACATTGTTTTATTCTCCGAATTAATGACGTGGATGTCAATTGTGTATTATACTTTATTTAGGTCACTAGGTCAATGACTATTTTTTTCTTGATCTAGATATTTTGCCAAACACAAGCGATTAGTATGTGCACCTCGATTATATTCAGCATAGCGATTTTGATAGTCTATTCCAAATATAACACTTTTACTGGGTATTATGCCCAATTGGTCACACAAACTCAGTTGTGCAGTCCTATAACGGTTGTAGACATAGTCTGGATCGTAATGGTCTAATATTTTTGACCCAACTGCTAGGGCAAATCTATTGGTGTATGATGTTTTGTTCATTACTATCAAACTGTCATCGTCATCACGCCGTGTAAACCGTATACCAATTCTATAGTGTGCTACTGGTAAAAACTTGCTTAGACTAAATGTTATGTCAGTGATAGCAGGATGAGTAAAATCAAAAGTCATATTTCCACAAATACCAAAATATGCACAATCAAGCAACACCGGAATTTGTAATTTTGCACAAGTGTCTAAAACCTCAAATGTGTTCATGTGTCCTTGGCCAAGGTCACTAAAAGGATAACTGATTACAACTGCATCGTTTTTGTCCAAGAACCCCGAATCCAAATACTGCCAATCAGGGAAATAATTTCTCCAAGCAGCCATGTGATACATGTATTCGCCACGAAAACATCTAAATCGACGTGTTCGATTTTTGAGATAAAATTTGTCAAATGCCTCAGTTGTGCCATTACTAAATGTTGCTATGTCAAATTGTTCCAGTCCCTTGACATGGTTTATAGTGCTAGATAATATCCAGTTTCTATATTTTTTTAAAAATATATCTTGCAATTCCAAATCTCGAATGCAATTTTCGTGTATAGATGCCTGCGCAAACTTTTCTACGTCTCGTGACAACTGAGAAGACACCACTGCCTCAGCTCCTCCATATGGTAATTTTTTTCTATCAGGAACTACTAAAATATTTTTGTTGTCGTTCATTGGCTTGGCTCCATATATCGTGCATGTTTCTCACATGATTATGTGGGATTGATTGTTTGAATAAATCTTCAAAGTAACTAAATTTTTCTACAAATTTTTCTCGGCTTACTAATTCAGAAATTTTAATGTTAAACTTATCGGGATCGCCCTCAAAACCAATCCAAGGCTCTAGCCAAGGTTTGGGTTTTACGTATTGATCAAAAAAGGTATCTAAATCACTTAGTGGAAATTTGTATTGATTATTAAATATGCTGGCATTCTTTTTATTTTCTTCTGTGGCTATCTCTGTTGGTGTATCAAGCAAACTTATGATTGTGCCATCTTTAATTTTATACAATTTACTAAGAGCAAGTTTTTTATAAATTTCTATATCGTCTAATACAATAGTCACAGACTGTGTGTTATTCCAAAATGCTGGAAATTTTGGTTTACACCAAAAATCTACAATGATAGATTTGTTATCCCAACAAGTAAAAAAATATTCACTGGCGTGTGCACCAACCAGCTGATTAAATTCATCAGTGGTTAAATTATTGTTGCGTGGATAACATCTGCTAAAAAATGTAATATCCCATCGGTTGTTCAATTCTCGCGATAACCAACTTTCGCTATTGCCCAAAATAGTTTGTTTAAAATACTCAACAGTTTGATCTGCACCGGTAATCCCGTGCCAATGTGCCACTGAATCAAACAGAAACAAACAATTGCCAATGAATTTACCACCAGACCCTGCAGGATAATTCAATATCATCCATTGGTTGGTGCAATAGTTATTTTTGTGTTCGATCATCTAAAGGTGTTTTTGTTTTATCATCCCACCAATACAAACTTCTATGTGGCGGTTCTCGTGGTACACTATCACTTTGGTAATAAAAAATTCTTATGTTTTGACGAAATGCATGGTCCGGACAGTCAAGCGGCGCTGGGTATCCATGTATCAGTTTGGGATCGTAATCCCATATCAATAACCTATTGGGTTTTGGCACAATGGTATGCAATAGCGTTTCACGAGCAAAATCCCAAAACTCTAATCCGCCTCCCCAAGATTCGTCCCACTCGGGGCTAGTATAAAGTATCGTGCTCAGTGCACGATTTAGTGCTATCTCATCGTTCCAGTTAAAATCAGTATGTAGTTTTAAACTATCATTCTTATATGTTTTACTAATGCCCGCACCAATAAAATGCGGATCGGGTACAAGTTTTTTATGATCGGTTAAATGTTCTAACCAATCCACAAACACACCTGAGTTAAAACAATGTGCCAGTGTTTGTGTCAAAGGAGCATGAGCAAACGACTTACACTCTTTCATGTTGCTGCCATTACGAGTAAATGCGTTCCATAAATGTTCAGGTATATGTGCTGGTTCATGTGCCACAATGTCAAAAAGATTTTGTGGAAGAAAATTGTCTAAAACTATGAAAGGAACAGGATTGCCCGCCTTGTAATCCCAATGATAATCTCGGGGCGAGAGTTTTCGTCTCAAGTCATTGAAAAAGAAGTACAGTTGTTGATGTATATTTGCTTCTTGACCCATTAAGTATTTATTAGACTGGATATACGTTGCAGTATCAATGTTTCTACTTTGTCGCTATTGACCAATTCATAATTGTGTTTTATTTCGGCAACATGATCAAAATAGTAGTCTTGAATAAACTCTTTACCTTGTTTGACTAAATTTATCACATGATCAATCTTATTCAATACAGGCATGTTGTCATAACCGGCAGGAAATAGATCTTCAAACATTTCAAAACCCAGTCCCTTCAAATACGCCAAATGACCACGTGCTGCCAACGCTATGGGAATTTGTCGTGCTATAAATGGTTTGTGACTTTTTTCGGTCATTACAGGCAAATTGATATTTCTAGAATAAGGATATTCCTCACACTCGGATTCGACATATATGTTGCAATAAGCATCGTCAAATGCCGGATGTGGAACATTGACATATCCCGGAAAACCCTTGAATCGTCTAAAGTCCGCTGTTGCGGTTGCATCGGCTTCGTTTTTGGCTCTAATTGGCAATAAGTTTTTATATTGCTCAAAGCCATCGAACTGAAAATCGCTTGTTACACGATTGATAGCATTTTCACTGTCAATTAGATTCTGCGAGAATATGATTTTGTTCAATAGATCGTTCGTGTAAAATTTGTAACCGAGAATGAGTCGATCAATTGAGGCACGATTATTTAGACAACTAAATCCGTAATTTAAATCAACACCTTTTACAACAAACGGGGACGATGATCTGGTACGAAGCCAATACCATCCTGGATATGATACTTCCCATTTGTTGTTTCCATAGTATTGATTGGAGTATCCCATTGTTTGTAAAAATACTTTTTTATCAAACAGTTTTGGGTGATTGAATATTTGTTCACGGTATTGATGGTATCTCCATACATCACCGTTGGATAGCACTACTGTATCGGCAATAATGTTATTGGTGTCTAATAGACACATGATATCTGTTGGAGTTTGGCTGCCAATGCTTATTTCAATCAGCGATTCGGGCAGTATTTTTTTTAACGGCGCCAAGTTCATTGTCTAGTATACCACTTGTAAGCTGAATCTATAATTGTTTCCAAGTCACTGAACAATGGTTCCCAATGCAATTGTCTACGTGCTTTGCCAGCATCGGCATACAACTTTGCCGGATCGCCCAGTCTTCTTGGACCATAGGTTATTTGTTCCATCCGGCCGTACCGAGCCGTAACATAGTTAATGATTTCCAAATTGCTTGTGCCTTGCCCGGTACTGAGATTGTAAACATGTGCACCCATTTGCGGATAGTCGTCCAACATCCAGCTGGCGCCCAGTACATGTGCTCGTGCAATGTCCCATACATGTACATAGTCACGTATGGCAGTATGATCGTCGCTGGGAAAATCAGTACCGTTTAAGGTAAATGCAGTGCCTGCAAGTCGGGCTTCTAATAGTCGTGCCACAATGTGTGTAGCGCCAGGTTCTTGTCCTAGATCAAAGTTAACGGGTTCAGCGCCAGCAGCATTGAAATATCTAAAACACATGCTCTGTAGCGCATAGGCTCCCCAATAGTCACGCAATATCATTTCAGTCATGGCCTTGGTATTGCCATAGGGACTGATGGGGCCGATTCTACTGTCCTCGGTGAGTGGAAGTGTATTGGTTTCGCCATACACACTGGCACTGCTAGAAAACATAAAGGCAGCCGGACTATCTTTAACCACATTCAGCAATTGGATTGTTTTGGCAATGTTGTTGTGATAATATTCGCCTGGATCCTGCATACTGGGACCTACCAGACTAGTGCCGGCACAATGTACTACCACATCGGGTTCGTTCATGCGAATAAAACTAAGAGCTTCTGCACTAGCAAAGTCATTTATAACCCAACCATCTATGTCTCGTAGTGTATGGTCACGTTGCACACGGTCAATGGTGTATACAACGTCGCCATTTTGTTTGAACGCACGAGCCACATGGCTACCAATGTAGCCACATCCACCGGTTACTATAATTTTTCTAGTCATAATTGTTTTTCAAAAGTGCGATCAATTCACATTCTCGATACAAGTCGGTCAAATTGATCATGTCAAAACCACTTTGTAAGTAATAGTCTTTTTTGGCATCAACGGCATGTTGAGTATTTTGTAGTAAACGTTGGCACTCATCCGGGGAAATATTGCGCCACCATACTTGGTAAACTAAACTATTGTACCATGCTTCAAGAAAATTAGTATTTTGATTCACGTGTGTATTTGCGATAGTCTACTGAGTTACGTGCCCACCGGTTGTGTTCCCATTTTTTGTGTCTGTTGTTGCTGGTACCTTCTAAGATATCTACAACACGATCAATAGTACCATCAGTCCACGTACTAATCCGGCCCATGTTGGGACTGGGATTATCTAACAGTGGATATAATTTGTTAATTGCATCGTCTATGCTCCAGGGAACATAGAGTCGGGTATGGTCATTAGCAAAAGTTTCAGGGAAAGACCTATAAGCAGGGTATAGTACGTTACACCCAAGAGTATCTGCTTCACTGACTGTGTTGGAAACCCAATCTTGCAAAGCGCAATTAAAGAGCACCCGAGTGTCATTGAGCAAAGCATAGTAATCATTTTTGTCCAAGTCCTCGTATATAGTGAGTAAGCCACGTTGTTGCAAGTCACGTGTACGTGCCATGTAACTGTCGTTGTTGCTTTTCAACTTAGCACCCGAGAACACACAAAACTCTACACCCAAATGCGGATTACGTCGAGTAAATTCCTCGATAAAGTCCATGTAAAAGTCCGGTTGCTTTTCTTGATCCCAACGTGCCGCAAAGCCCACACGTAGTGCACGTTGTTTAAATGGCTTGAGCTCACCAGGTACTCGTGCACGTACTTCCGCCCGTCTAAATGCCAAGCCGGAAATATTGTATATGGGGGCTTCCCAGCCTGCAATCTTCATGTGCATTACCATTTCTTCATTTGAGGCCAAGACGATGTCGGCAAACGAGTCCACCATTTTTTCGTACAAGCCCATCCATCGAGACATGCCCCATACGTGTACGAAATCGTCAGGATCAATACTTTGAGCAAGACAACGAACAGCAACACGGGGGCGGAAATCAGGGGCAATTTGGTCAAAAATATATGGCAAACTTTCGATACCGGGCTGGAACATGTCTTCAAAGTAAATGACATCTTCAT
>Ga0214164_1001354_pt1 | contig 13999 bp, 11 predicted proteins | sample TroBogepilimnion_13_FD_153003 | JGI IMG/M metagenome (GOLD analysis project Ga0214164, IMG submission 153003) | Freshwater microbial communities from Trout Bog Lake, WI - Practice 03JUN2009 epilimnion v4 | ecosystem: Environmental > Aquatic > Freshwater > Lake > Epilimnion/Euphotic zone ...
CCTTTTTCTTGGGTGCCGCGACCGTCACAGCCGCCCCTGCCTTGCCGGGCTTACCGGCGCCTTTCTTCTTACGCGCTGTCTTGGGTGGCTTCGGCGTGACAGCCGGTGCCTTGCGACCGTGCGCATCGCGCACCGTGCGTTTACCCTTCTTCGCCGCCTCCTTACCCTTCACAGTCACTTTCGCGGCCGTACGCGCCTTGCCCTTGTGGCGAGCACCCGATGCGCTCGGCGCCGCCGGGGTGTCCGCAGACCCGGCCCGTCGCCGCGGATGGTAGGCGGTCGCGACCCGTTCGACGAGTTCGAAATCGATCTTTCGCTCTGAGGGGTCGACTCGCGCGACCCGAACCACCAACAGATCACCAATGGTAAACCGTTCACCCGATCGCTCAGCGACCAAGGTGCGACGATCTTCCTCGTAGCGAAAGTAGTCCCGGCCAAGGTTGGCCACGTGCACCAAACCGTCGACCTGCAAGCCGGTCAACTGCACGAACACCCCAAAATCGGTGACCCCGGTAATGACGCCGGGGGAAGTTTCGCCGACCCGGTCACGCATGAACTCGCACTTCAAGAAAGCGGTGACATCGCGAGAGGCTTCGTCTGCGCGTCGTTCACGCTGTGACGTCTCCTGTCCGAGCACTTCCATCTCGGCTGCCGAGTGTTCGAACTGATCCGCGGTACCACCGGCGAGCACGTGGCGAATGGCGCGATGCACTAACAAATCCGGGTAGCGACGAATGGGCGACGTGAAATGCGCGTAGGCCTCGAGCGCGAGACCAAAGTGGCCGATGTTCTCGGGCTGATAGACCGCCTGGGCCAGTGAGCGAATGATCATCGATTCCAACAAGGCCGCATCCGGGCGATCGCGCACTTCGCCCAGCAGCTTGGACAGCGTCGCCGGATCCATCTCGCCATCGGTCTCCAGCAGCAATCCGCGGGTGGCGAGGAACCGTTTGAGCTCGAGGATCCGCTCCTCATCGGGGCTGGCGTGCACGCGGTACAGCGTGGGCATGCCGTTCTTCTTCAGGAACTTTGCCGCCTCCACGTTCGCCGCAATCATGCATTCCTCAATCAGACGGTGGGCATCGTTGCGTGGATACACCTTCAGATCGGCCACACGCCCGTCCTCGCCCACCACGACCTTCACCTCGCCGGACTCGAAGTCGAGGGCCCCGCGCACCTCGCGCTGACGGCGAAACGCTCGGTAGAGGTCGTACAGCGATTCCAAAGACGCCAATACGGGCTGGCTCAATCCGCGCCGTACCGTAACATCGCGATCGACAAGCGCGGCGGCCGCCGCGTCGTAGGTGAGCCGAGTCTGGGAGCGCATCACGGCGGAGTAGAACCGTGTGCGGGTCACCTTGCCCTCGCGAGACACCGACATATCCGCCACGAGGCACGCCCGCTCCACGTCCGGCATCAGCGAACACAGATGGTTCGAGAGCTGCTCGGGCAGCATCGGCAAGACACGATTGGGGAAATAAACGCTGGTCGCCCGCTCCCGCGCTTCGCCGTCCAAGGCCGTGCCTGTGCGTACGTACTGACTGACATCGGCGATGGCCACCACGAGGCGCCACCCCGTACGCGTCGGCTCGGCAAAGACCGCATCATCGAAATCCCGCGCATCCAGACCGTCGATCGTGACGAGCGGCAACTCGGTCAGATCCTGGTAGTGGCCCAACTGGGCGCGATCGACGGTGCGACCAAATTTACGCGCCTCACGCACGACAGCTGCCGGGAACTCGTGGGGCAACTGATGGGACGCGATCGCCAGTTCGACCGCCGTCTGCGCGACGCCTTCCTCGGGAAGGATCCGGGTGATCCGGCCTACCGGCGCGGCGTGCCGATTGGGCGGCTCTACGATCGACGCGACGACGAGGCTCCCGTGACGGGCGCCGTTGGATTCACTCGGTGGGATGACTACCCGATGGCTGATCCGACGATTGTCGGCTTCGACAAAGCCCACGCCGCGCTCTTGGTAATACCGTCCCGCGACTTGCAGGGTGCGCCGTTCCAGCACTTCCACCACTTCGCCCTGTTTACGGCCGCGCGCATCCACGCCCACGATGCGAACGGCCGCGCGGTCGCCGTGCATCACGACGCGCATCTGGTGCGGCGGTAGGAACGCGTCGCCCGAGGCGTCATCGGGAATCAGAAACCCGAAGCCATCGCGGTGCCCTACGACACGACCGCTTTTGAGAGCGACCCGATCCAACACCACGTATTCGTCGCGGCGATTGCGCAGTATCTGCCCGTCCCGGACCATGGCGGCCAAGCGCTTTTCAAGCGCAAAGCGCATGCCCCGCTCGGTCAACCGGAGCGCCGCCGCCAGAGCGTCGACCCCCATGGGGGCGTCGGCGTCGCGCAAAATGCCCAGCAGGTACTCGCGACTGGGGATGGGCTGCTCATAGCGCGCGGCTTCACTGGCGCGGTTCATATCCGCGTCCCGCCAGTTCTTTTGCTTATTTTTCATCGATTTCCTCTCTGGCAACGCCATTGCGCCGCCTTACGTTGCTCCGCCGCTTAGACGTCGGAGCCCATTTCAATTGACAGTGGCCACGCCACTGCGTACATTCCCGCGCCTCGCTCCCCGGCTCTGACGGGGTCCGCGCCGTGCCCAGGTGGCGGAATTGGTAGACGCACTAGTTTCAGGTACTAGCGGGTAACACCGTGAAGGTTCGAGTCCTTTCCTGGGCACCATTTCTCCCGCCATCGATGTAACGATGGCGGGTTTCCGGTCGCCGCTGTTACGGCCCCCGGCCGAGACGTCGATGATCGCAACGCTTACGTCAGGATAGACCGCATGCGCACCGCCATCGCTCTCGTCGCGACCTCGCTCATTATCGCCGCTTGCGCGGACACGCCGCCTCCGGTTGCACCGAAGGCACCCGCCGCCCCCGTCGCGCCGGTAAGCGCCGCTCCTGCCGTCACGCCATCCGGCAGCACCGTGAGTCCTGATTTGATCAAGAAGGCCGCCAGCGTCGGTTATTACCCGCGCACCCGCAGTGGCCTCGCGGTCTTCTGCCGCAAGGACTCCGACATCGGAACGCGTATTCCGACCGAGAAGTGCATCAACGAGAACCAGATCGAAGAGACGGTTCAGCGTCTGCTCCAGGCCCAGCAGGACCTGCAGCGCGGCCATATCTGCGGCTCGGCGTCCTGCGGCGGCAACTGAACGAGCGTTTCCCTCAATCGAATGGGTGCCGGCGGATGATCGTGTGCTCACGGTCAGCCCCGGTGCTCACGATATCGAGCGGCACGCCCACGACTTCTTCGATGCGTTCCAGATAGGCGCGAGCCGTCGCCGGCAACTGGTCGTAGGACGTCACACCGACGGTGGACTCCTTCCAACCGGGCACGTCTTCATAAATCGGTTCGCAATCCGCGTACTGATCTGCGAACAGAGGCGGCTCTTCGCTCGTGACGCCGTTGATCTTATAGCCGGTGCACAGGCGGATCGTTTCCAGACCGTCCAAGACGTCTAATTTCGTGACGCACAGGCCGCTGACGCTGTTGTGTAGCACAGAACGGCGCAACGAGACCGCATCGAACCAACCGGTCCTGCGCGCGCGTCCGGTGACCGCACCGAACTCGTGACCGACCCGCGACAGGTGTTCGCCGTACTCGTCGAACAGTTCCGTCGGGAACGGGCCCGATCCCACACGCGTCGTGTAGGCCTTCGTAATCCCGAGCACGTAGGAAAAGTACAACGGACCGATGCCGGTACCTGTGCCGGCGTTGCCGGCGGTCGTGTTGGACGAGGTGACAAACGGATAGGTACCGAGATCTACGTCGAGCAACGCGCCTTGGGCGCCTTCGAACAAAATGTTCTTGCCCTCACGGGTCAAATTGCGCAGCAGCAAACTCACGTCATCGACCAGCGGCTTGACCCGCTCGCCGAGCGCCAACGTCTCATCCAAAACCTGCTGGAAGTCGATCGTCTCGGCGCTGTAGTAGTTGCGCAGCATGAAGTTGTGTAGATCCAGCACCTCGCCGAGCTTCGATGCCAGGCGTTCGCGCTGAAACAGATCGGCGATGCGCAAGGCTCGGCGAGAGACCTTGTCTTCATACGCCGGGCCGATGCCTCGGCCGGTGGTACCGATCGCATTCTCGCCCCGCGCGCGCTCGCGCGCCTTATCCAGCGCCACGTGTGAGGACAGGATGAGTGGGCAGGCGGGACTGACCTTGAGTCGGTCGAAAACCGGAACGCCGCGCTCGATCAGCATATCCGCTTCTTTGAGCAGCGCGCCGAGGGCAACCACGACGCCATTGCCGATCATACAGACGGAGCCGTCACGCAAAATACCGGACGGGATCAGCGACAACACCGTCTTTTGACCGTCGATGACGAGCGTATGGCCCGCGTTGTGTCCGCCTTGGAAACGGGCGACCGCCGAAGCGCGCTCCGTCAACAGGTCGACGATCTTTCCCTTGCCCTCGTCACCCCATTGGGTGCCGATCACGATTACGTTCTTGCCCATTTTCTTTCCGAGTGGCACGCGGTTACGCGCGCAGACCAAAGAGGATTAAACAACCCACCAGCATCAAGACGAGGCCCATGATACGCAATTGAGGGGCGCCCAAGTCGGCGACCTTGCGTAATGACCGTTTCGCCGCTTCCGGATTCAGGAACGGCAATAGACCCTCGAGGACGGCGACCAGCGCCACCGCGCGACCCAGATCGACCCAATTCACGGAAACGTTCATCGGGCGCCGGGGTCCTTCAGATACTTGAAAAACTGACTGTCCGGGGAGAGCACGAGAACGTCGCCGTCGTGGCCTAGGGTTTTGCGGTATGCCTTCAGACTGCGGTAGAACGCGAAAAACTCCGCATTCTTGCCCGCAGAGGCTGCATAGATCGCGGCTGCTTTGGCATCGCCCTCACCGCGCATTTTTTCAGCATCGCGGGCCGCCTCAGAGAGTATTTGGGTGCGCTCGCGATCGGACTCCGCCCGGATCCGGATCGCCTGCTCCTCGCCTTCCGCCCGCAATTGGGCGGCCTGACTGGCAAAATCCTGCTGCATGCGCTTAAACACGGAGTCGCTAACGTCGTCCGGTAGGTCTATGCGCTTCACCCGGACGTCGACGAGCGCAATACCCAGTTGCTTGGCGCCGTTGGCCGCCGAGACCTGCACGTCACCGATTAATTCGCTGCGTTCCGCCGCGACCACTTGTTGAATGGTGCGCCGTGCAATCGTGCCTTTCAGACCGTCCTTAACGATCTCCGCCATTCGGGCAGCAGCCACTTCTTCCAGGCCACCGGTCGCCCGGTAGTACTGTGCGACGTCCGCAATGCGCCACTTCACATAGAAATCGACGTTGAGGATCTTGCCCTCACTGGTCAAGAACTGCTCGGACGGATAATTACGCGTCAGCAAGCGTCGGTCGAAGGTCTCGACCGTTTGCAGCAACGGGATTTTGAAGTGCAGACCCGGCTCGTAATCCGAGCGGACGAGCTCTCGCAATTGCAAGTTGATGGCGTATTCGGTCTCTTTGACGACGAATGCGCTCTGTGACAGCACGAGCAGAGACACCGCCACTGCCGCTAACACCAATAACAGGCGCTTGTTCATCCGCGGCTCCCCCGTGAGCGACCCCGGCCGTCACCGGGCTCACCGGCCGCGGGCGCTGGCGTCGGCACCGGTACGCCCGGCGACACCGTGACCTCAGGCAAGGTGGGCTCGCGCTTCGGCTCAGGGGCTTTTTTCTCCATGAGCTTGTCGAGCGGGAGATAGAAATTACTGCCGTTACCCTTGGCATCGACGAACACCTTACCCGTGTGCGCGTAGACGTCTTCCATGGTCTCGAGATAGAGCCGCTGGCGCGTGAGCGCGGGCGACTTTTCGTAGGCTTGCGCCAACTGCGCAAATCGAGACCCTTCCCCTTCTGCCTCGGCCACGATCTGCTGCCGATAGGCCTCAGCATCCAGCAACTGCCGTTCAGCCGTTCCTCGCGCCTTGGGCAAAATATCGTTGCGATAGGTTTCGGCCTCAACGCGCAGACGGTCTTTATCCTCACGGGCTTTGATCACGTCTTTTTGAGACGGCGCGACTTGCTCGGGCACGGCGACGTCTTGCAGGTTGACGCCAATGACTTCGATACCGGCGTGATACCCATCCAGCGTGTGCTGAATCAGCGCGCGCGTCTTCAGCGCAATCTCCTGACGCCCTTGCTCCAGCACTAACTCGAGCCGGGTCTGGCCGATCACTTCCCGGATTGCGCTTTCCGACGCCTCGGACAAGGTGGATTGGGGGTCCACGATGTTGAAAACAAAGGCGCGCGGATCGTAGCGCCGGTATTGCACGGCGATGTTGATGTCGACCAACGCCGCATCCTGCGTCAGCATGCGGGACCGATCGGAAATGCTCAGAACTTCCTGAGTGTTAACGATCTGGCGCCACTCAATGGGCCACGGCAAATGGTAGTTCGGCCCCTCGCCGGCAATCCGTTCGTAATGCCCAAAGCGCGTGATCACGGCTTTTTCGGCCGGGCCCACCAGATAGCAGCCGGACGCTGCCCACAGGGCTAACGCGATCGCCAATATGACGCCAATGGAGGTCGCCTCACGCCCCGTTGAGGGGGGCTCAACGCTCGGGTCACTCCCCTGACCGACCCGCTTGCCACCGAATATTTTTCGCTTGAGACCCTTCAGGATCTCCACGAGATCCGGCGGACCGGCCTCTGGTTGGCGGTCCCAGGGATTACGCGAGCCGCCGTTGGGCGAGCCGCCAGAGTCGTTAGAAGACATGGGTGAGCGATGTTCCGTGGGGCGCCTGAAGTAGGTCGGCGCCCGCTTATGACGATGATTTTAGCGGAAATCCCGCTCGCCGACACGACCGTTGGCCACCCTCGCGAGTCCCTCGCGCTGGCATAACTCGTCCAAATCCCGTTCTGCCAATTCAACCTCAATGCGCCAGCCGCCATCGTCTCCGACGGTTTCGCCCAGTACCGCGTCGCGCCGGTACAGTTCCGCGCGCGCCCGACCGTGTCGCGGCGACAGTGTCAGGACGGTCCGCACGAGGCGCGTTCCAAAGCGCTCGGCGAGTGCATCGCGCAACAGATCGAGGCCGAGACCCGTGGCGGCCGACAGCCAGACCCGAACAATCAGCCCCTCTTCGTTGCGCTCGACCCGCGGTTCTTCACCGAGCACATCGACCTTGTTGTACACCTCGATCTGCGGAATATCTCCCGCGCCGATCCCGGCGAGCACTTCATTAACCGTCTGGACGCGCTCTGCGCGCTCAGGGTCTGCCGCGTCGATGACGTGCAAGTGCAGGTGGGCCTCTCGGGCTTCCAATAGCGTCGAACGGAACGCTGCGACCAATTCGTGGGGAAGGTCCTTCACGAACCCCACCGTATCGGCCAGCACGATCTCCGGGCAATGCGGCAATTTGAGCCGACGCACGGTCGGATCGAGCGTCGCGAACAACTGATCGGCGGCGTAACTGTCCGCGCCCGTGAGGGTATTAAACAGCGTTGACTTGCCCGCGTTGGTATAGCCGACCAACGCGGCACCCGGAATCGGCACTTCCTTGCGGGTTTGGCGGCCGGTATCGCGCTGCAGTGCCAAGCGCTCCAGACGTCGATTGAGCGTCCGGATCCGGTTATTGATAAGACGGCGGTCGGTCTCCAACTGCGTCTCACCCGGACCGCGCAGACCGATACCGCCTTTCTGGCGCTCAAGGTGAGTCCAGCCGCGCACGAGCCGCGTGGCGAGGTGCTTGAGTTGCGCCAGCTCGACCTGCAACTTGCCTTCGTGACTCCGGGCGCGTTGCGCAAAGATATCAAGGATGAGCCCACTGCGGTCGAGCACCCGTCGACCGGTCAGCTTTTCGAGATTGCGCTCTTGGCTCGGGGACAGCGCGTGGTCGATGAGAATGAGTTCAGCGCCAACCTCTTCGGCTTTCGCCTTGAGCTCGTCCGCCTTACCGCTGCCCACGTAGTACCGTGGGTCCGGGGTCGCACGCGAACCGGTTACCACGGCCACGGGAATCGCGCCCGCGGAGGCCGCGAGCGAACGAAATTCCTCGATATCCGCCGGACTCGGCTGGGTGCCGACTCCGATTCGGCAGAGGAGCGCACGCTCCCCGCTCTTCGGGCGATCGAACAACGATCAGCCCTGAAGCGACCGACGCCGGACCGCGTTCGTCATTCGACGACCGGATCCGCGGTCAACTCGCCGAGTTCACCCGTCGTCAGACGCACATTGCGCGCCGGGACGATGGTCGAGATCGCGTGCTTGTAAACCATCTGGCTGACGTTGTTACGCAGCAGCACCACAAATTGGTCAAAGGAGTCGATGTGACCCTGTAATTTGATGCCGTTGACGAGATAGATCGAGACCGGCACGCGCTCTTTGCGCAGAGCATTCAGGAACGGATCCTGCAGGGATTGGCCTTTGGCCATCATATATCTCCTTGAATTCTTTATAGTATTTCCACAAACGGCGCCTCGGATCCTCCAAGGCCTGCGATCGTTTGCGGAAACCGTCTCACCCTCTATGGGGGCTGCGACGTCAAAATACTAGCACAGGGGGCCCATTGCCTCGCGCGCACTGCACCATTTCTCAATGAATTGACACAACTTGTCGGTTGCACCGTATTCATGTGGAGAAACCCAGGTCGCGTCCGGCTCAGATCGCAACCACGTGTACTGCCGCTTAGCGAGTTGACGGGTCGCGATAATGGAAAGTTCCCGGGCCGTGGCCAAATCACACGCGCCGTCGAGGTGCATCCACAACTGACGGTAACCGACCGCGCGTAACGCCGGCAGGTCGGCCGTGAGATCGCCACGCGAATGCAGGGCGCGGACCTCGGCCAGAAAGCCCGCTGCGAGCATGCCGTCAAACCGCTGCGCGAGGCGCGCGTCCAGCGTTGCTTTTTCGGCCGGCGCCAATACCAAGCGCAGGTAATCGTCCGGCTTAGCCGTTTTGAGCGACTGCTGTTGCAGACTGCTGAGCGTCTGACCGGTCAGCGCGTGCACTTCCAGTGCGCGTTGAATGCGCTGGGCGTCCTGCGGCGCTATCCGCGCGGCCGCCGCCGGATCGATGCTCGCCAATCGCGCGTGCATGCCCGGCCAACCGAGTGTCGCGGCGTCCGCCGAGAGTGCGGCGCGCACCCCCGGATCGGCCGCCGGCAAGGAGGCCATACCAGCTTGCAGCGCGCGGAAATACAGCATGGTCCCGCCGACCAACAGCGGCCATCGCCCACGCGCCCGGATCTGCGCCATCAAGGGCACGACGTCGCGCAGGAACTCGCCGGCCGAATACGGTTCCGAGGGATCAACGATATCGACGAGATGATGCGGATAACGCGCCAACACACTCGGCGACGGCTTCGCACTACCGATGTCTAGGCCCCGATAGACCATCGCCGAATCCACACTGACGATTTCCACTGGCAGACGCTCAGCCAGGGCCATCGCGGCATCGGTCTTGCCAGCGCCGGTGGGCCCCATAAGCAGAATCGCCGGGCCCACGTCAGCGGCCTCGCAGAAACAAGCGATCGAGTTCCTCAAGCGTGAGGCGCACCCAAGTGGGTCGGCCGTGATTGCACTGATCGGCGCGATCCGTCTGTTCCATCTCTCTCAACAGTGCGTTCATTTCCATCAACGTCAAACGCCGATGCGCTCGAACCGCAGCGTGGCAGGCCATGGTCGCTAGCGCACGTTCACGGAACGTCTCGATCGCGAGCGTACTGCCGAGCTCTGACAGTTCACGGATGGCATCGCGTATCAGGCCACCGATATCCCGACTACCGAACGCGACAGGCACTTCACGAACAGCGATGCGATGCGGCCCGATTCGGTCGACCACGACGCCCAAACCCGCTAACGCGTCCGCTTGTTCCGCCGCTTGTTCGGCTTCCGCTTCGGAGACTTCGATGATTTGCGGCACCAGGAGTGTCTGACGCGCAGGTCCCCCATCGGACAGCTCGCGTTTCATCTGTTCGTAAATGACTCGCTCGTGTGCGGCATGCATATCGACGAGCGCGAGACCGTCCACCGTCTCTGCGACGATGTAGATACCGTGCAACTGCCCGACGGCATATCCCAAGGGTGGCACCAAGGTTGTCGCAGGCGACGACGATGCCACGCCGGCGTCTGCCGGATCATGATCCCGTATCGCCGGCACCGTTGACGATCCAAGATGCGACCAATCCAGCCGGCCGCCAATGGCATCGCTCGCCGCAAACGCCATCGGCGCTTGATAGCGCGGCGCCGCCGACAACGGCGCTACGCCGAAGGACGCCGCCCCACCCGGCGACCCCGCCAAGGCCGCCGCAGCGATCGGTCCGGGCACAGCGGCCGACGGCCGTGTATCGGCCAGCGCCACTTCGACGGTACGGCGCACAAAATCGTGCACGGTGCGCGCATCCCGAAAGCGAACTTCCAATTTTTGCGGATGTGCATTGGCATCGACCCGTGCCGGGTCTAGCGCTAACGACAGGACGTACGCCGGATGGCGACCGTGAAAGAGTACGTCGCGATAGCCCTGACGCACGGCATTGCCCAGAAATCGATCGCGCACACTGCGGCCGTTCACCACCAAATACTGCTCATCCGGCTGGGCTCGATTGTAGGTCGGCAAGCCCACCCACCCGCGCAACGTAAGACCGACGGCGCTGTGCTCGACAAAGACGGCACTCTCGACAAATTCGCGGCCGAGTAACACGGCGAGACGACGCTCTTCGCCGGCGCGATCGGTCGCCGGCTCGACCGCGAACGTCCGTCGCCCGTTATGCGTCAACAAGAAGCCGACGTGAGGCCGGGCTAACGCAATTCGCGTCAACATGCGCTCCAGATGCTGGAACTCCGTCGCGGGACTGCGCAGAAACTTGCGGCGTGCGGGGACGTTATAAAAGAGATCCCGAACCTCGACCGACGTGCCGGGCGGGTGAGGCGCCGGCCTCGGGGGGGAGAGATGCCCACCGTCTACTGTCATTTCGAGGGCGTGTGTCGCCTCACCGTGGCGAGAGGCAATGCGCAAACGGGCAACGGACGCGATCGATGGCAGCGCTTCCCCCCGAAACCCCAGGCTGACGACGTGCTCGAGGTCCTCGAGGCTCGCGATTTTGCTCGTGGCGTGCCGTTCTAGCGCAGTGGGCAGCTCGTCGGGGGGAATTCCGGAACCGTCGTCCCGCACCGCCACCAGTCCAATGCCGCCCTCTTCGACCGTCACTTCGATGCGCCGAGCGCCTGCATCGAGGGCATTTTCGACCAATTCCTTAGCCAAGGACGCCGGGCGCTCTATGACCTCGCCGGCAGCGATCTGATTAACGAGGTGCGACGGAAGTAAACGAATCGGCACGCGGTCATCCTACGGTGGTGCCGTAGTGTATCAGCGCCCCCGCTCAGCGCGTCCGGACGTCGGTGCTGTTCTCGGATCGCAGTGCCGCGAGCCGCGTGCCTGGCAGTGGGGACTCGTGGAAATAGTTGCGAATGCCCGCCAAGATCGCACCGGCCAATTTCTGTTGATAGCGTTCATCGCGCAGTCGCTTTTCTTCACCCGGATTGGTGATGTAGGCCGTCTCAATCAACATCGAGGGTATATCCGGCGACTTCAGCACGACGAAACCGGCTTGTTGCACCTTTGTCTTGCGGATCTCACCCACCGTATTGAGCTCCGACAGCACTTTTTCGGCGGCGAACATGCTGGCACTCATGGCGGCCGACTGGGAGAGATCGAGAAGCACCGACGCCAACACATTGTCCTTGTCATCCAGTGAGACACCGCCGACTAAGTCTGCCGCATTCTCGCGATCCGCTAGCCATTTGGCCGCCTCATTCGTGGCGCCCCGGGCGGAGAGCACGTAGACCGATGCGCCGGATACGCTGTGATCCGGCACGGCGTCCGCATGGACCGACACAAATAAGTCCGCCTGTGCATGCCGAGCACGATTGATGCGCTCACGGAGTGGGACGAAATGGTCATCCGGTCGCGTCAATACCGCACGCATGCCCGGTTCGGCATTAATCCGGGAGGCCAATTCACGCGCGATCGCCAGAGTGACGTCTTTTTCGTGGGTACCGTCCGGCCCGGAGGCTCCAGGGTCGTCGCCCCCGTGGCCTGCATCAACGGCAATCGTCAGGACACGGCCTCGGCCGGCACCAACGGGCACGGTCGATTTGACGGAAACCGCCTTGGCCGGCGGGGGATTCTCGCTAGCGGCGACAGGCGCCGAGGCCACTCGCTCGGTCGGCGGCGAGGACTCGATGGGCGCCACCGACGCACCCGCTGTCGCAACGGCGGGCGCCGTCACCGCGGGGGTACGTGTCGCGCTCTCGCCCGCCGATTCGCTGACCGGCGAGAGCTGAATGCGCAAGTGGCCAGCGCCAGCCTCCACTCGATGGGCTTCCGTGCGCGGATCCACCTCGAAGACAAACCGCCAACCGCCCCCGTCGCGGGGTCCGCTGCGGACACGCCGCACGAGACCCACGGCCGTCGGCAGCGCCACGCGGCGGGCGTCAAACGCCGCGGTCGACAAATCCAATACGACGCGATCGGGTGCCGGCAGCGTAAAGAGATTGTTGGCGACCACGCCATCGACCGCGAGGTCAATTTGCGTGCCGCCGGCCACCGTCTTCAGGGAGACGCTGCGGACAGCGGTTGGGCGCGCCGCGGCGTGCGCCGGAGGCAAACTCACACCAAGCGCGACGAGCAATGCGGCGGAAAGGCGTAGCGGTGCGTCCATACTCGAACCGTAACGCCGGAAAAATAAAAAATCAATCGCGTTATAGACCTACGCGCTAAACTTCATCCAATCTCGGTCTTCCACGCGGTCAGCAATGCGGCGCCGACCGGGGTGTGAGCCTGCGCCGATAATTGCCGACCGTCGTCGCGGTAGGCGAGCGTCACGGCAAGATCGGCCCGTTGGGCGACCCACGGAATCCGCTCGGGCCACTCCACCAGTACGGACTGCCCGGGCCCGAGCAGGTCTCTAAAACCCAGCGCCTCGAGCTCACTGTCGTCCCCAAGGCGATACCAATCCAAGTGGTGCACCGTGCCGGAGCCCACGGCATAACTCTCGATCAGCGAATACGTGGGGCTACGCACCGGGCCTGCATGGCCCAGCGCACGCAACGCCGCCCGGACGATCGTGGTCTTGCCTGCCCCCAAATCACCCGCCAGCGTCAGAAACGCCGGTCGGCTGCCTAACGCCCGACCAAGGGCTGCCCCCACGCGGATGCTGTCGGCTTCGTCTGCCAGAAACCGGTTCATGGATTGACTGTCGCCCGCAACGCGGTCAGCACATCGCTCGCCAAGAGCCCTCTCTCGCCGGCATATGCCGAGGCATATGCCGATAAATCCCCTGCAGAAGCATGGACTTGCACCCCGACTGCCGCCACCTCGGCCAACGCGTCGAACGGGTTCGCCTGTTGCGCGGCGAGTCCCGCGATGACCCCGGTCAAGACGTCGCCCATGCCGGCCGTGGCCATACCGGGGTTACCATCCAGGCACACCCACGGATGGGAGCGATCCGGCGACGTGATTAACGTTCGAGCCCCTTTCAGGACGACCGTCGCGCCGTAGCGCTCGGCCAGCGCGAGCGCGCTCCCGCGCCGGTCCGCTTGAACAGCGCGGGCGTCGGTCTTCAGAAGTCGTCCGGCCTCGCCTGGGTGGGGCGTCAAAACCCAACCGGCGCGCTGGGTCGGTTCGGCGGCCAGTAGGTTGAGCGCATCCGCATCGACGATGAGCGGCTTGCCGCAAGCCACCGCCTCCGCATACCAGTCGCGTGCCCACGCCGTTTGACCCAGCCCCGGACCGATCGCGACGACGTCTGCGGCATCCAAGACCGCCCGCACGGACCCACCGGCATCGAGCCCCAGACAGATCAACTCCGGGCGAGCCATCGCAATGGCAGCGGCATGGCCCGGATGGGTCACGACCGTCACAAGGCCCGCGCCGCAGCGTAAGGCGGCTTCGCCGGCCAAGCGCACCGCGCCCGGCATGCCCGGCGCCCCGCCGATGATCACCACTCGACCGTGCGACCCCTTGTGGGCC
>Ga0214164_1001358_pt1 | contig 13993 bp, 14 predicted proteins | sample TroBogepilimnion_13_FD_153003 | JGI IMG/M metagenome (GOLD analysis project Ga0214164, IMG submission 153003) | Freshwater microbial communities from Trout Bog Lake, WI - Practice 03JUN2009 epilimnion v4 | ecosystem: Environmental > Aquatic > Freshwater > Lake > Epilimnion/Euphotic zone ...
GCAACTTCCAGGGGCGTTAGGGACATCAATTTCTTCCTCTTCAGATTATCCAAAATTTATGCCTAATATTTTTCTTCCCCCAACTTTTCAACTTGATCCCAAAAAGCCTCACTTTTTGAGTGAAGCTTTTGCGGACCGGGGGACTCGAACCCGCGACCTCCGCCGAGAGTGCGGCATTCTAAGCAACTGACCTACCCCTAAAATGCAAAAAGCCTCACTTTTTGAGTGAAGCTTTTGCGGACTGGACGGGACTAATTATTTTTAATGTGAATCAACTGATTCACACGGATGTCAATACCAGTAAGGGTTTTGTCAATATTTTGAGATTGATTAATGTTTGTAAATGTTGATAGCTGTGAGCTAAAACCACCACCTTTCCGCCACCTCTATAGCTTATGTTATAGATAGGGAAGTGGATAAATCACGGAACGCATTTAGCTGGTCTTGAAGTGTTACAATGATTTGCTCTGCGGTTCCTATTGCATCTACGGTGAATAAAAACCTCAACCACCGTCAATATTTCTCAAAACTACTAACTTTAGTAATATTGAATTATTTTCAGCGAATTATTAATTCTACAGAATACCACATCGAAATACAATGAGAAAAACTAAAGAAGATAATACGCTACTTGCGTCATTAGCGGTATTTAGAGAAATCTATAATGCTCAAAAAGATGTTTACGGGATTATATCAGTATTTCTAACTGAGCTTATTAGGAACCAAGCGTTATATAGTTTTAGCCTAAATGAAATCACAAGTAAATTAAACTCAACTTATGAGTTTGAAATACCCGATGCAGTCGTTAGAACATCTTTGGGAAGACTGACCTTTCTAAAAAAGGAAAAAACTAACTACGAGGTTTCCGACATGTCAAATATCAAAGGGCAATCAGTTTCAGAAACACAGAAAGCAATTCTCTCAAGCAATCAAAGTATTATTGATAATCTTATTCGCTTTACTGAAAAGGAGAAAAAAGAACAATTGACTGATACTCAAAAGGAAAAAGTATCACACTCTTTCTGTTGCTTCTTATTAGACCAAAATAATGGTGATGAATACATTGAATACATTACAGCATTCATTTTAGAAAACGAAGGCGATACTGAATTTAAGAACCAGTTAAATCTAATAAGAGAAGGAGTAATACTTTACAGTGGAATTAAGTACAATAATAATCTGAATGACTTAGGCACTTGGCGAACGGAACTGACTATTTATGTTGATACTGAAATACTTTTTCATCTGGCGGGGTATAATGGTGAGTTGTATAAAAATCTGGTGTTTGATTTTCTAAATTTCGTTAAAGAAATAAATATTAAAGCGACAAGGAAACTCATTAAATTAAAATATTTCACCGAAGTAAGATATCAAATTGAGGGATTTTTTACTAAAGCAAAATATTTGGTTGAAGGAAATGTCAGTCCGGACCCTACTACTACCGCAATGGTCTCAATTGTTAATGGTTGTAAATCACCCAGTTATGTAATTGAAAAGAAGTCTGATTTTTATGTATTGTTGAAAAGTTTGGGGTTCGAAGAGGACACATACGATGAATACTACAGCGACTATAATAATAAATACAATGTTATCAGTCAGGAAATTGACAAACGTGTTAGTGAGGAAATTGGTGAGGATGCGGGACAGTATCTAAAATTTCTCAACTACATTTCAATACATAGAGGTGAAGCAAACGAAAATAATTTTGAAAATATTGGAGATATTTTTTTAACAGGAAATTCAACTACTCTAAAAGTTGCTTGGCATGACCTGTTAAAAGATGATGGGAATGTGCCCTTAGCCACGCACTTAGGATTTCTTACAAGTAAATTTTGGTTCAAACTAAATAAAGGGTTTGGCAAAAATCATGTACCAAAATCCTTTGACATTATAACTAAGGCTCAGGTTGTACTTTCAAAAGTCTTGCAGGACAAGGTGGGTACAAAGTTTGAAGAACTTAAATCACAATATAAAAGTGGTAAACTAACTGAAGCGCAGGCTAAGGGAAGAATAATTGCACTCAGACATCAAGTTAGAAAACCAGAAGAAATTAAAAATGACATAGTAAAGGATATATTAAGTGTTATTACTGAAGATAGTTTAGAAAAATTTATTGAAGAGCAAAGTTATCTGAAAATTAAAGCGGAAAAACATGAGGAAGAAAACTTAAAATTACTTGACGAGCTTGAGGCAAAAAAAGGTATTGAAAATCAATATTTAGAAGCAAAAAGGCAAATACTTAGCGAGAAAACTAATCTGCGAGACGCTCTTGAAAGACAGAGAAAAAAACTGGAGGGTAAAGCAATTAAAAAATACCAAAACTTGAAAATTGCCACTATTTGTTTAGTTGTACTGTATTGTGTCCTAATGGTCGCTGCGATTTTTTACTACACTTGGGATAAAATGGAAAAATACACATATATATTTGGTGGCATTCCAATTGCAGCATCAGTAATATATTTGATTTTATTTGAAAGGTCAATAAATCCTATTAAGGTTTTTGATAGGCAAAAACAAAAGTACATAAATGATACCTACAAAGAATTCGAATTTGATATAAGCGAAATTGAAAAGGTTGAACAGGAAATTGGCAAACTTAAAAACGAATTAAATATAATCGGGGGCAATCTCAGAAACATAGGTTAATGACAATTGTCAATTAATGAAATGAATGTGTAGAAGAACCCTTGCATAGAATTTATTTTTGGTATTGTATGAAATCAACAAAATGACAAACGAAGATTTAAGCAAATTGGACTTTCCAATTGCGACAATGAAAATGTTGGAATCAACAACGGCTATGCTTCGGACGGTATTGCAAAACCAGATGGAAATTATGAAGGCTCTTAATATTGGGAACCATGAAATAATTTCAGCGGAGGTAAATCGGCTATTACAGGAAAACCTATTAATTGTAGATGGTGATTTGAAAAGGCAGGTGCCGGAAGGGCAGTATATAAAATTTCCGAAAAATTAATTGCTCAATTGGATTGGATAGTCAACTTGTACTTCCTGAAGCACAAGTTAACTATTTCAAAACCAAACCATCCCACTATAAGCGGTGTGGCTGGATCCCATCCCATAATTACTTTCTATTTTCTTTTAAGAATAATGTCCAGACATAACCCCTTGCATCAGTTTCAGCATGGAACCAGCTATCAGGTCTTACAAGGTCGTGCGGGTCATTGGCTCTTAGTCGCTCAATTGCCGGGAGGTATTCAGGCTTAACAACTTGCTCTATCTCGGTGAGGTAGTTGTTATAATTCACTACAAATTCTATTGCTTCCATTTTTCTAATTTTTACCTTGATTATTTACTCTCATAATATTTTCCTTTCACTAAAATTGCCGTAACATTCATTTCAGTGCATATTGCCCAGACTTCAACCGGGGTAAGCTTATCGGCATCTACAACGGCAAATGTGTGGTTGGTCTTTTCTGATTGATGTTGAATTGTGATTTCCATTTTATGCCACCTTTAATTGTTTCGTTTCAATAGCCACCTTCTTAACTTTCATTATCGTTGCCGTAGAGGCATCGGTTATCTTGGCAATTTCCCTAATAGTAGTTTTGCCTTCGCTGAGGTATCTCAAAATCAGTTTGTTGTTTTCCTTTTTCAGAAAATCAACTTTGCGCTCATTGCTCCCGGCTTTCCTCCCGAAAACTACACCATTGTTACGTGCCGCTACTTTTCCGGCTTCCGTCCTTTCTTTTATTAGCTCCTTCTCTTGTTCTGCAATTACCGATACTATATGTGAAAACAGTTTGAAGATGGGATTAGGCTTGCCGTCAACTATACTGTCAAGGTTCATGTTCTGAATATGAACATTCACTCCATGCTCTTCACACAACTTCAAAGTTGTCAGGGTATCAAAAGCATTCCTGCCCAGGCGGCTGAACTCTTCAACAAACAAGTCGGTTACTTTGCCAGCTTCAATCAATTTGAGAACAGCGATACCTTGGGGTCTTTTTGAAAATGCAATTGACCCGGAGATTTGTTCCTGAAATATCTGGTCATATTCCCTATTATCAAGAAGCTGTCTTGAACCTGATTGTGAAAAAGTTGACCAGCGAATGTATTTAATCTTCATTTTGTTGTAGTTAATTACTTAGCTGTAAAAATAAAACAAAAGAGCGGTATAACCGCCTATTTTAGGGGTTTTAACGGTCCCCTAGCGTTTCATTTTAATTGTTGATATTAACTGAGACATAGTAGCAATCTTCATCACTTTTCAATTAAAGTATAAACCCTCTAAATTCCTTTACTTTTGGTTTTGTGAATGTGTTCACTTCTTTGCGATAAACTGGATCTTTGAGATAAATTTCCATTAATGCACACACCATTTCATTTACGGTTACATTTCGGCTTGTAGCAATTTTTTTCAAGTCAATAAGCATTCCCGGAGGTAACGTAAATTGAACATTTATTTGATTCGTTTTTGAGTAACTCATAATTATTTTTATTTTTTATATGACACTTTTCAGATTAGGCAAGTATCTTATCAATCCTGTTTTCACGATCCTTCGCCTTTTTTTGATTTAACAATTGTTCTTTGCTGTATCCGCTATAAACCAGCTTTCGTCTGGTATAGGCACTATCTGTAATTAGCCCTTCGTCTAATAACTCACCCACCGAATACTTATGAGCATTGTCATCTAAGAATCTCCTTATCAGTTTTATCTCATAACTGTTCCATTCTGCGTAGCAACTATCATCCAAGTCAATATCCTCATTAGTAAAATATTTTTTTTCGTTCATCATTTTTAGCAACCTGTCTGGAACATAATTTTTCTTATTGCCGCTTTGCTTGACGGCATTCATAAATCGCATTTCATTTTTCTTCTTCTCATTCATATGTTTTTTACTCGTGATAATTAAAAAGTTGAAAATAAATTTGGGTCACCCAATCATGTTGAATCTAATTAAACACATACTGAGATGAACTTGTAATTTCAAAATGACAAGTACCTCTGAGTTTATATTGAATCTTTCGTGAGAATGAAAAACCCTATGCCTTAAATGGCATAGGGTGTAACTACTCAATATAAAACTATCCGGTGTTTAGTGGACAATAAGTATATCCCTGAGAGCATAGCCATTTAGAGATGTGATTTTTAGTAGATAATTGCCAGCAGGTATATTCTTTACTGATAATTTCTCCTCAGTTGATTTCATTAGTGTTCTACCAGTTAAATCTACTATTTCGGCGCTGATAAAGCTCTGACAATAGATTGAAATATAATCAGTTGTAGGGTTAGGATATGCGTTAATACTATGTTCTCCTATGGTATTGACCCCCGATGTGTGAATCACAGGAGATTTAGAACCATGTGTAGTGTCTCCGTCATATACTAATATTGTATCTCCATAGTGCATTATCATAATGCTATCAGTGAATGTGCCAAATGTCGGTGTAACTAATATTGTCGTGTCCCAACCATTTTTAGTATGAGGTATAGACGAGCCTTTATTGAATGAGACATTAGTATTGTGTGCGTAGAACATAATGGTATCTCCCGCATATGTAGTAGTGTCTGTGCTGAATGTATAGATAGGCAAACATGGCGAATTATTAGTATCTACGTAATACAGACATGTTACATATCCACCGTATATATAATCTCTCGGTGTTGGTCCTCCTATTATGCTCCAATTTGTAAATGATATTACTTTGCGGGTTTTACTGTTAATAGTAGTTGTATCGAATATGCAATCAGGTACATAATATGTATCGTTGTATAGTATGCTATCAGTTATAACAAATCTCGTCATGTGCCCGATAAACTTATCTGTTAAGGGATAGTTACTTCCTATATACAAATCTCTCCCAGAGCCTCTTATAAGAGATACATGCCATGTTGTTATATGTGAGTGTGCAGCATCTACATATAACGATAAACTATCATTGCCCGGATTAGATGCGCTATCAATAGTAAATGCTATATGATGCCAAAATGTATCATATGCAAAGGAACATGATACATAACCACCACCATATGAAGCATATACGGAATCTGCTTGTATATGAATATCAATAAATGATGCGCCAGTTCCGGTGACTGAATGAAAGATTGGTTGTATAGTTGCTGTGCTATCCTGTTTAACCCATACTTCAATGGTCATTTTTTTGACGTTGTTATACGATAACAGGGTATCGGTCCAATCTATTTTGACGGATCCGGCGGTTGCAAAATTCACGGAATGATATACATTCGGTTGGGCTTGCATCGAAGTGCCAAGCATTAATAACATGCACATCAGGAGTGCAGAGCGGAAAAATTTCATTGTTGATTTCATTATTTTATTGTTAGAGTATGTTGATATTTTAGAAAAATATTAATTTGTTCAAAGGTAGCCTAATAAAAACACTAACCTATAGGGCGGTCAAATAAACATTCATGGGTTCTACTTTTCCACTTCTGTAATCAGAAGCGATAATGAAATCTCAATTTGAACTATGTGTTATCGAAAACGTAAGATTGAGACGACAAAGCCTTAACCTTTCTCAAAAAGAACTTGCTTTTTTATTAGATGTGTCAATTGGTTTTGTTGGCAGAGTAGAGAGTACGAAATTTCCAGCAAAATGGAATTTAGACCATATTAATAAGCTTGCTGAAATACTTAATTGTAGTCCGAAAGATTTTATACCGGAAAAATTTATAAAGGAGACTCCAAAGAAAAAAGGCAAATAAAATAATGTGCTGTGTAATAAGTGGACACAATACTGAGAACGACTTGTCTGCGCCAAGTCTCTGATGTTAATTTCGGTAAGAATTTAATAGGGTAATTGCGCTGAGGAATTTTCTATTCAATTTTTCTACTTTTTCTCTTATCCCCTTATATTGCCCTAATGAGGAGCATTGATTTTATTGACTTGAACGAGCACAAAAAAAGAACTTGTACTCCCTGAAGTACAAGTTCGTAAAACTATTTTTCTTCATCAACACTAAGTGCTTCCAGTCTTACCTAATACGCATCTTCATTATCTGGGTTACATATTGAACACAAATAACAAAAATTATTACCTTGATGATAGGCACTGCCGCAATCACCAGTATGTTCACAACGACTATCCCTGTTGACAACATCTGTGTTCTTGGTTGAATGAATATGGGTTGTTTCCACATTTTGTTCATCAACTAACATTACATCGTCTTCCGAATAATGTATTTCTGAATCTCGATACATATGCGAATGTTTTTAAAAAATGAAATCCAAGAAGCCTGAATCAATATAAAGATATGTATAATTTAAACTCAACTGCGAAAAAGTTTTTGCACAAAAAAAATGAACTTGTACTTTCAGAAGTACAAGTTCATTTCAATTTTTCTTCAATTCTCGATTAGTTGGTAGCTAACTCAAGAACATAGTTAAACAACATTGTATCGGTGTCCCTTTGATTTTGGAATGACTTCTTTAACTTATCGTGAATCACTTCGTTGAACCCGTTATAAAGGTGCCACATGTTTGGAGCAGTATTCAATAGGCTGCTTTCCCTGTTGATAATATCAATTACTGTCCGGGCGTTTAATGAAGGTGCAGGGTTTTTCTCAGATGATTCAAACATGAACAATTTCAGATCCTCGCAAGTCAGCTTCACATACTCTTCAATGTTATCAATCCTTTTTTCAGCCAACACCTCGAATTTGCGCTTCAACTCAAAATATTCATTGTTCATAAACTTAGCAATCAGGTACTTTATGTTTGGCATAACCACCTCGGCTATTTGCCCCCGGTGCTTTACATTAAACCCGATTTGTGAATTAGCTATATGCAAACCATTGTTACAAATTTTGCGATAGAAACCGAAGTGACCAGATGTGCGGGTAGAACCGTCATAACTATTTGTAAATCTCAACATGGGTCTTAATTCATCCATCCCGTTCTTTACGGTGATAGCCAGTGAGTCATCGTTCAAAATATGGTCAACTGCGAAAGAGCGATTCTCCCGGTTGATGCTACGGGTAACTGTTGAAATGTTTGCATCTAACAACATGTTTTCTACCCCGGCGTAGAATACTTCATTCGGCAGGTGCCCGTATGAATTGCTCACTACATTAACAATCTTGCCGTCAGAGATTATTACGTTATCTAAACCTTTACGGCTATTTATCCCGGTTACGTCTTTGAAGCTGCGAACTTCATTTGTTACGAAAATATCGTCATTCCTTAAATTGTTAAGGTCATTAAGCATTACTGCTGCGCCTACTGTTGTCCTTGTTCCGTTTGCCTGTGCTTGATTTGTCATAATCCTATCTTTTAATTGTTTAGAATGTAAAGATAAAACAGTTGCACATTGTTTCGGAATAATTGCACACTTTTATTTGTCCACATCAGATAGGTAATAGACCAATTTAACCACGAAATAGTTGCACACTAATTTAAAATAGTGAGTAGCTTTGCAGTTATGGCAAAAGCAGTAAAAACGAGAGAAATCGTGGTCAAGCGACCAGTAAAGTATAATGTCGAACACAGGGAGAAAACCGTAAGGGTATCGGTTCAATTACCTGAATCTGTTTATGGCAAGATTACAAAGGATAAGCAGGGTAACGAGCAGACTGTCCGGGAGTGGATTTTGAGTGTAACAGGGTATAAGAAATAGTAAACCACTTATAATAATAGCGGAATTTGATTACTATTACTCACTTCTATTTCCCACATACACAGTCATTCCGGGGAGTAAAATAATTTATTTCGGGCAGCACTTAGGTTATTTAGTTTTAATAGGGAAATTGCATTTGTTTCTTTAGACAAAATTAGAGAACTTTCACGCTTACAGTGAAAAAAAAGGTATTATGCATTTATACAGTACAGACATAGAGGCGGCTAACGCACTTAAAGAGCAGGTTAAGGTAATACGCAAAGCCATAGGCAAGATAATTGTAGGACAGGATGATGTTGTGGAGAAACTCATAGTATCCATTTTGTGCAACGGACACAGCTTGCTGGTAGGGGTTCCGGGCCTTGCAAAAACACTGCTTGTAAAAACGATAGCTGATGTGTTAGATTTATCGTTCAAACGCATACAGTTTACTCCCGACTTGATGCCGAGTGATATTGTAGGTGCAGAAATACTTAATGAACAACGTCATTTTCAGTTTATCAAAGGACCTATATTTGCAAATATAGTTTTGGCTGATGAAATTAATCGCACTCCACCTAAAACTCAAGCCGCTTTGTTGGAGGCTATGCAGGAACGTAATGTGACGGCAGGAGGAATGTTGTATAAATTACCTGCTCCTTTCTTTGTTTTAGCTACTCAGAATCCGATTGAGCAAGAAGGAACTTACCCTTTGCCTGAAGCTCAATTAGACCGTTTTATGTTCCAAATAACGCTTGATTATCCAAGCTTTATAGAAGAAGTTAAGATTGTAAAGAATACTACGGGTGCCAATTTGCCAGAATTAGAAAAGGTAATGACCGGTGAGGATATAATTACTTTCCAAGACTTAGTCAGGCGAGTGCCTGTTCCAGATAATGTTTTAGAATATGCGGTAGGGCTCGTTCAGAAGACACGTCCGGGCTCAAATAATGCTGCCGCAGTTGCCAAACAGTATATTGCATATGGCGCAGGTCCACGTGCATCACAATATCTGATACTTGGAGCTAAATGTAATGCTCTATTACTTGGAAAGTATTCGCCAGATATAGAAGACGTAAAAGCTATGGCGATGCCCGTGCTACGTCACCGTGTGCTCCGCAACTATAAAGCCGAAGCTGAGGGCATAACACAGGAATCACTAATAAACCAGCTGCTGTAAGTCATTATACCTCATTTATAACTTTATTATTGCTGATAGGCTCGTTTAAAGAAAATAAAGACTTGGTAATCAAAATTAAATGATAGTTGTTAAAATAAACCAAACTGGTACAAGCGGAATTAGATATAGGTAGAAATAGAAAGACAGTTTTTTCTTATTAATATTAGCTTTACACTGTTATTAAACTGAACGGAAGAAAAATCATGAATTTAGCCCAGATTGAACAGAAAATACAGGAAATAGTTAAGAACTTTAATCAAGATACTTTTATCTATGATTTGCTATTGGCTTATGACCACCCCAGGGCATCTATAGTCCGGCTGCAAAGCGGTGAAAAAAATCTATCCAAAGTTGACGGAGAGATTGCATGGAAAAAGAAACTCTTCTTCAAATATGACTACAATGAAGATTTGCACGAATTAATTGACAACTTAAAAACTGAAAATAAGGTAACAAAATTTGCCCCTCGTTTTATAATTGTTACGGATTATGATACCCTGCTCGCAATCGACACAAGAACAGATGATACCTTAGACACGCCAATCTTAGACCTTGCAAAGCACTTTGATTTCTTTTTGCCATGGGCTGGTATGGAGAAAGCACAGTTACAGAGTGAAAATCCCGCAGATGTAAAGGCAGCTGAGCGGATGGCTAAATTGTATGACGAGATAAAGAAAGACAACCCTACTGAAACAAAAGAAGAAGTTCATAACCTTAATGTTTTTCTATCCTGTTTATTGTTTTGCTTTTTTGCGGAAGATACAGGCATTTTTGAAGATGCACAATTCACAAGTGCGATAGGTAGCCACACTCAGCAAGATGGCAGTGACCTGAATTCCTACCTTGATAATTTATTTGAGGTAATGAACACTGAGAACAGCCGGCGTAAAAAGGACATACCTGCTTATTTAGATGCTTTTCCTTATGTGAATGGCGGTCTATTCAGGGATAAAAGAAAATCGCCAATATTTACAAGGCGAAGTAGGCAGGCAGTTATTGAAAGTGGAGAATTGGATTGGAGTGCTATTAATCCGGACATTTTCGGGTCCATGATTCAGGCTGTTATATCTCCAGAGCATAGAGGTAGTTTGGGTATGCACTATACCAGTGTTCCAAATATAATGAAGGTTATCGAATCACTCTTCTTAGATGAACTTAAAAAGGAATTTGAAGAAGCAAAAGGAAACAAAAAATTACTTAATCAACTATTACATAGGATTTCCAATATTAAAATATTTGACCCGGCTTGTGGTAGTGGTAATTTCTTGATTATTGCCTACAAGGAATTACGGAGACTTGAAATGGAGATATTCAAGGAAACCGGTAGTCTTGCTTTTTCTGGTATCAAATTGAGTAATTTTTATGGAATCGAAATTGACGACTTTGCACATGAAATTGCAATACTCTCCTTGTGGTTAGCAGAGCATCAAATGAATAAAGAGTTCTTCAATGCGTTTGGACGTGCTAAACCAGCCCTACCGTTAACAGAAACGGGTAACATTGTTCATGGAAACGCTACACTACTTAATTGGGATGTTATTTGTCCAAAAAACGAAAATGATGAGATATATATTTTAGGTAACCCACCTTATAAAGGTTCAAGGAATCAGGATGCTTTACAAAAAGCAGACATGAAACATGTTTTTATAAACGATTATAAAAGTTTAGATTACATTGCCTGTTGGTTTCTAAAAACAGGAAAATATATACAGCAAACAAATTCAAAGGCTGCTTTTGTTTCTACGAATTCTATTTGCCAAGGCGAACAGGTTTCACTTATTTGGTCTAAAGTGCTTGGAGAAAACAATGAAATATTTTTTGCTCATCAATCATTCAAATGGACAAATAATGCAAGAGATAAAGCTGGAGTGACAGTAGTAATAATTGGGTTGAGGGCAATTAGTAAGCAGCAAAAACGTCTCTATAACGAAAGAGGTTATACTATTGTTGCAAATATAAATCCTTATTTGACAAATTCAAATTTCGTTAACATAATTAGACGTTCAAAACCATTATCAATTTCGTTGCCAAAAGTGGTCTATGGCAGTCTCTTGAATGATGATGGAAACTTAACTTTTGATACTGAAACAAAAAACCAATTAACTAAGAGTTACTCAGGCATAGAAAAATATATTAGAAAATTTGTTGGTGCTGATGAATTTATTAAAGGTAAAGAAAGATGGTGCTTTTATATTAAAGATTCAGAATTAGAAAATGCAAGACAATATGATGAAATAAATCTCAGACTAAGTAAAATTACTGAACATCGTATTGGAAGCACTGAATCAAGCACGAGGGCAATGGCTCAATATCCAAATAGATTTTATTTTTCTTCGTACAACGAAACTCCATCAATAATAATTCCACGAACATCTTCTGAAAATAGACAATACATACCTATTGGTTTTCTATCTTCTGAAGAAATAATTTCAGATGCAGCTAATGCTATCTATAACGCAGAGCCTTATGTATTCTCGGTTATTACGTCAATGATGCATATGATTTGGGTTAGAGCTGTATGTGGGAGTCTTGAAACTCGAATCCGTTACTCAGCAGCTCTGGGATATAATACATTTCCTTTACCAGCCTTATCTGAACTGCAAAAACAGGAACTTGAAACACACGTCTATAGTATAATTGAAGAGAGAGAAAAACATAGTCAGAAAACATTAGCTCAATTATACGACCCTGATAAAATGCCTGCAGGTTTGCGTGAAGCACACCTGCAAAATGACCTTGCAGTTGAAAGATGCTACCGAAGCAAAGTATTTGAGAGTGATGAAGAACGCTTAGAGTGCCTTTTCAAGTTGTATGAACAAATGACGACAGAGGACGAACGGAAAGGAACATTATTTCAATCAGAAACTAAACTTAAACAGAAAAAGAAATAACAATGCCTGATATAGTTCATGTCACCTACGCCCAAACGGGTCAAAGCTCTAAAACCAATGCTATTGGTATGCGGGAGATGCAGGAAAAAGCATATCAGGTAAGAGATGCCCAGTATATACTCCTGAAAGCACCTCCTGCATCGGGTAAGTCAAGGGCACTCATGTTCATTGCACTTGATAAACTGATAAATCAAGGGATAAAGAAGGTAATTGTAGCCGTTCCTGAAAAATCTATCGGTGGCTCTTTTGCAGCAACCAATCTTAAGGATTATGGCTTCTTTGCTAATTGGGAGCCAAATGACAAGTATAATCTATGCACTCCCGGCATGGACAACAGCAAGAGCAAAGTGCAGGCATTTAAGAACTTCATTGAAAACGATGAAAAGATACTGATATGCACTCATGCAACATTGCGATTTGCATTTGAAGAGTTAGAAGAAACGAAGTTTGATAATATGGTGCTTGCTATTGATGAGTTTCATCATGTTTCAGCAGATGGGGATAGTCGGCTTGGCGAACTGCTTAGGTCTATAATGAATAAGTCAAGTGCTCACATCATTGCAATGACTGGTTCATATTTCAGGGGAGATAGCGTTCCTGTGTTGCTACCAGAAAATGAAGCTTTATTCACCAAGGTTACTTATAACTATTATGAGCAGCTAAATGGTTACACTTACTTAAAGTCATTGGGAATTGGCTACCATTTTTATCAAGGGAAATATACTTCAGCAATTTTTGAGATTTTAGACACAGACAAAAAGACTATTCTGCATATACCGAATGTAAACTCAGGTGAATCCACTAAGGATAAGCACAAAGAAGTAGATACAATTCTTGATAACGTTGGTGATGTTCTTGGAGTGGATAAGGAAACTGGAGTTATTTCCGTTAAGCGCAGTTCAGATGGAAAAATCATAAAGGTTGCTGATTTGGTAAATGACAATCCAAATGACCGTGAGAAAATAATAGGGTATCTGAGAAATATGAAGGGTTTGGATGACATGGACTTGATAATTGCGTTAGGTATGGCGAAAGAAGGCTTTGACTGGCCCTTTTGCGAACATGCCCTAACGGTAGGTTATAGAGGGTCTTTGACTGAAATTATACAGATAATAGGAAGGTGTACAAGAGATAGCAGCAATAAAACACATGCTCAGTTTACAAACCTAATAGCGCAACCAGATGCAGCCGATGACGAGGTAAAACTATCAGTAAATAATATGCTCAAAGCAATAACAGCCTCATTGCTTATGGAGCAGGTGCTTGCACCTAATTTTAAGTTCAAAACAAAATTGAACGATGACGACAAGGCAGCGCCGGGCGAAATCAAAATACGGGGAT
>Ga0214164_1001360_pt1 | contig 13965 bp, 10 predicted proteins | sample TroBogepilimnion_13_FD_153003 | JGI IMG/M metagenome (GOLD analysis project Ga0214164, IMG submission 153003) | Freshwater microbial communities from Trout Bog Lake, WI - Practice 03JUN2009 epilimnion v4 | ecosystem: Environmental > Aquatic > Freshwater > Lake > Epilimnion/Euphotic zone ...
GCCTAACTAGGGCAAGCTAACTGTACGAACGTAAGATTGCCCCCGATCAAATATAATGCCCTATTAACCTGTTTGTGAGCGAAATCTGCTCATCAACAATTGAACTTACTTTGGAGCTGCAAATGACTAATTCGCCCTCGGACAAACCCGAATTTGGCAAAGAACAACAAGAAGAGGCTGTCGGCATAGTGGCTTTCTACCTCATGCCTGTATGTGTTGCCATTGTGGTGCTAATCGGTGTCTATTTCGCTAAGCAGTGGGTGGGTTAATTGCGCCAATTAACTAAGCTTGGTATTTTTCTTATTCCTTTGAGCTTCATTTCTTGCGGCTCAATTCAAGAGGCTGCCCAGGAAGATTGTGCTGGAGCTGGTTACCGGGCTGGGTCAGCAGATTACAACAATTGTGTCACTGTGCGGATTCAAGAGCGAAATGCGGATTACAGCAATACTTTTTTACCTAGTAACCAAGGTTTTCAGTCCACCAACCCACAATAGCTTGCTATTTAAGGGTTAACCCTTAAATTTATCGTATTCTTCTCAGGCATTTTGCTCAGTTTGAGCTTGATCAAGATATTTTAGTTTCGATTCATTCATAATAGGTAATCTGCGTATGATGTTATTTATCAAATGATTTATAAATCTAATACAATAGAACGATACGTTTTCAGGCTCATTTTGATTGACTTTGCTATTACGACGTTAATAAATAAAGATTAGGACCAATGAATCATCCCAAACCTGCTGGTGAAATGAAGGCTGTTGCGGTTGCAACCATTGATGACTTAAGGCAGCGCATTCGTCAAAAAAGCAAAATGAAGGGTCGCCAGCCTGATGATATTTCAGTTTCTGAAGTGCAGCAATTAATCGGTCTTGCGCCTTATCGACGGGATTTATTAATTGAATATTTACACCAGTTAAATGATGAGTATCGGGCTTTACATGATCGGCATTTAGTCGCCTTATCTAAAGTTATTAATGTGTCGATGGCAGAGGTATATGAGGTTGCAACCTTCTACCATCACTTTGAAGTAGTACGTGGCGATGACCCTGTAGCGGAAATTACCGTGCGGGTATGCAATGGTCTCTCATGTGAATTACATGGCGCACAAGATTTATTAGCGCATTTGCCAAAAGTTTTGGGCGAAGGTACTAATTTTGCGAATGTCAAAGTGATTCCTGCGCCTTGCGTGGGACGTTGTGAACAAGCTCCTATTGCCGTGGTATCGCAATATCCGGTTTTGTTTGCCTCAGTCGATAAAGTAGTTGCTGCAGTTGAAACTAAATCGACACACCAGCCGATGGGCAAAAATGACGGCGATTTCAATCCCATTAATTATGTAGAGAAGGGTATTTCTCCGCAAGGCACTAATCAGCCAATGTCACCAGCTTATGTGGGTTATGAGGCTTACCGTGCTAAAGGCGGTTACCAATTAGCAAGCGATATAAGTACTGGTAAGCATAGTCCTGAGGCTGTGTTGTTAGCGATGGAAAATTCTGGTTTACGTGGTTTGGGTGGCGCAGGCTTTCCTGCCGGTCGCAAGTGGCGGATTGTGAAAGACCAAGCCGCACCAAAATTAATGGCAGTAAATATTGACGAAGGTGAACCCGGCACCTTTAAAGATCGCACTTATTTAGAGCGTGATCCCCACCGTTTTTTAGAGGGCATGCTGATTGCTGCTCAAGTCGTTGGTATCGAGACTTGTTATGTCTATTTACGTGATGAATATCATGGCTGCCGTGAATTACTCCAGGCTGAATTAGTCAAGCTACAAGCGAATCCACCATGTGCATTACCGAGAATTGAATTGCGTCGGGGAGCTGGAGCCTATATTTGCGGTGAAGAGTCGGCAATGATCGAAAGCATTGAAGGTAAGCGTGGCGAACCAAGAATGCGTCCACCTTATATTGCCCAAGTTGGCTTATTTGGCCGTCCTACCCTTGAGCACAATATGGAAACGCTCTATTGGGTGCGAGATATTGTGCAGCGTGGTCCTGAATGGTTTAGTTCATTTGGTTTAAATGGGCGTAAAGGCTTACGTAGTTTTAGCGTCAGCGGCAGGGTAAAAGAGCCTGGAGTTAAGTTGGCACCTGCAGGCATTACGATTCAAGAGCTAATTGACAATTACTGTGGCGGCATGGAGGCTGGACATACGTTCTATGCCTATTTACCAGGCGGTGCATCGGGCGGGATTTTGCCAGCAACGCTGAATGCTATTCCACTCGATTTTGATACGCTGCAGCCCTATGGTTGCTTTATTGGCTCTGCAGCAGTGATGGTGTTAAGTGAGCAAGATAGCGCACGGAATGCCGCCTTAAATATCATGCACTTTTTTGAGCATGAGAGTTGCGGACAATGTACGCCTTGTCGTGTAGGTACTGGTAAGGCAGCTACTTTAATACAGGCCCAGCAGTGGGATCAATCGACTTTAGAAGATTTGGCTACTGTCATGGTTGACGCCTCGATTTGTGGTTTGGGTCAAGCTGCACCGAATCCGATTCGTTGTGTCCAAAAATACTTCCCGCAGGAGATTGCATGAACGCGCCCGTAAATCCGCAGGAACTCGCATTACAAACGGTTGAGTTCAAGCTCGATGGCAAAACAATCATTGCTTATGATGGCGAGACGATTTTAAAAGCAGCTAAACGCCATGGCATTGATATTCCCCATTTGTGCTTTAAGGATGGTTACGCCCCAGATGGTAATTGTCGTGCTTGCGTAGTTGAAATTAATGGCGAGCGTACTTTAGCCCCAAGTTGCTGTCGTAATGCTACTGCTGGCATGGAAGTCAAGGCCCAAAGTGAACGTGCTGTTAAAAGCCAGAAATTAGTTTTAGAAATGCTCCTCTCGGATATGCCCGATAAAGGCTATAAGTGGATCGGTGATGACGAGAGCATGCAGTTTGGTGAGTTAAGTAGCTGGGCTAAGCAAATGGATGTCACCGTGCGCCCTGAATTAAAAGCGCTGCGTCGTGAGCAACCCAAGGCAGATATTTCGCATCCTGCTATGGCAGTGAACTTAGATACTTGTATTCAATGTAATCGTTGCTTGCGGGGCTGTCGTGATGAGCAAGTAAATGATGTGATTGGTTACGCGATGCGTGGTAACCATAGTGAAATCGTATTTGATTTGAACGACCCCATGGGCGAGAGCACTTGCGTAGGCTGTGGCGAGTGCGTACAAGCTTGCCCCACCGGCGCATTGATGCCTAAAGGTTTAATCGGCTCACAAAAAGTGGACAGTAAAGTTGATTCCGTTTGCCCATTTTGTGGTGTTGGCTGCCAAATTACTTACAACATTAAAGATAATGTGATTGTGAGCGTGGATGGTCGTGATGGCCCTGCAAATCACAATCGGTTATGTGTGAAGGGTCGCTTTGGTATGGATTACATTCATAGCCCACAGCGCCTTACCAAACCATTGATTCGTAAGGCGGGCGTTCCTAAAGATGAAACTGCATCGCAAGATCCCAATGATTGGTCGAGCATCTTCCGTGAAGCGACTTGGGAAGAAGCCTTAGATGTTGCAGCGAGTAAATTAAACGGCCTCAATGAAAAATATGGCCGTAAGGTCTTGGCTGGTTTTGGCTCAGCTAAAGGCAGCAATGAAGAGGCTTATTTATTCCAAAAGCTAGTGCGCACTGGCTTTGGTAACAATAATGTTGACCATTGCACTCGCTTATGTCATGCCTCTAGCGTGGCTGCTTTACTAGAGGGCGTTGGTTCAGGGGCGGTAAGCAATCAGGTCAATGATGTGGAAAATTCCACGATGATTTTATTGATTGGCTCAAACCCAACAGTAAATCACCCAGTAGCAGCTACTTGGTTTAAAAATGCTGCTAAACGGGGCACTAAGGTAGTGTTGGCCGACCCACGTGTGACGCAAATGGGTAAGCATGCTTGGCGCATTATGCAATTTAAGCCTGATACTGATGTAGCGATGTTAAATGCCATGATCTACACCATCATTGAGGAAGGTTTGTGCGATCAGGAGTTTATTAAGCATCGCGCTAATAATTTTGAAGCTCTCAAAGAAAATGTGCAGGGATATAGCCCCGAATTAATGGCGCCGATCTGCGGTATTCCGGCAGCAACATTGCGCGAAGTAGCACGCGAGTTTGCAACTACGAAGTCGGCAATGATTTTATGGGGTATGGGCATTAGTCAGCACGTGCATGGTACCGATAATGCCCGCTGCTTAATTGCTTTGTCGACCATTGCAGGTCAAATTGGCAAGCCAGGTTCGGGCTTGCATCCCTTACGTGGACAAAATAATGTGCAAGGGGCTAGTGATGCTGGGTTAATTCCAATGATGTTTCCTAACTATCAGCGGGTAGACAATACTAATGCGCATGATTGGTTTGAGAAGTTTTGGAAGACCCCATTAGAGTCTAAGCCAGGTTATACCGTGGTTGAGATTATGGAAAAGATCTTGGCACCGGATAGTGACCCCGACAAAATTCGTGGCATGTACATCATGGGCGAGAATCCTGCCATGAGTGATCCAGATTTAAATCATGCACGTCATGCTTTGGCCTCACTAGAGCATTTAGTAGTGCAGGATATTTTTATGACTGAAACAGCTTTGTTAGCTGATGTGGTCTTGCCAGCAAGTGCTTGGCCAGAAAAAGTTGGTACCGTAAGCAATACCGATCGCATGGTCCAAATGGGTAAGCGTGCAATTCATCCGCCAGGTGAGGCAAAACCCGATTTATGGATTTTGCAAGAGTTGGCTAAACGCATGGGCCTCAATTGGAAGTATGCGGGACCTGATGCGGGTGTAGCAGAAGTGTTTGATGAAATGCGTCAAGCAATGCATGCAGCCATTAAAGGCATTACTTGGGATCGTTTAGAGCGCGAGTCAAGCGTCACTTATCCTTGTTTAAGCCCCGAAGATCCAGGTCGACCAATTGTATTTAATGATGCTTTTCCAACAGCAGATGGTAAGGTCAAGCTAGTTCCTGCGGATATTATTCCTGCTAACGAGCGACCGAATACTGAATATCCGTTTGTTTTAATTACGGGTCGGCAGCTAGAGCATTGGCATACCGGCAGTATGACGCGACGTGCGACCATACTGGATACGATTGAGCCGATGGCGACTGTTTCACTCTGTGGTGACGATATGGTGCAATTAGGTGTGGCAACAGGTGATGTAGTAACGGTTGCTTCACGGCGCGGCACAATTGCAATTCATGTGCGGCGTGATGATGGCACTCCGCGTGGCGCAATCTTTATTCCCTTTGCGTATTACGAGGCTGCGGCTAACTTAATGACTAACTCTGCTTTAGATCCCTTTGGCAAAATACCTGAGTTTAAGTATTGCGCGGTCTCTGTAGTTAAAGGTGGTGATGCTGCGGTTAAATTGGGTTATGGTACCAACGATGAAAGATCCAGTGACAAGGTAGCAGCGCACACCTAAAGTGGAAACTGCATTGCCAAAAAACACTGAATTGCCAGTGCTAATTATTGGCGCTGGTTTAGCAGGGCTGACAGTGGCTTTGCATCTAGCCAAAACCCAAGCCGTGATTGTGATGGCTAAGCGAAGCTTGGGTGAGGGCGCTACTGCATGGGCGCAAGGCGGTATTGTCGGCGTGTTAGATCAGGCTGATAGCGTTGATGCGCACGTTGCCGATACCTTAAACGCCGGTGCGGGTTTAGTTGCTGAAACAACTGCGCGATATATTGCGCAAGAAAGTGCCGCTGCAATACAGTGGCTTGTTGATCAAGGCGTGCCTTTTACTACGGATGAGACGGGCCCACTAGGTTTGCACTTAACTCGCGAAGGTGGCCATAGTCATCGCCGTATTGCGCATGCTGCTGACGCTACGGGTAAGGCAATTCATGAGGTGCTCTTAGATCAAGCCCGGTCGCATCCGAATATTCACTTAATCGAACATTGGATTGCTCTCGACCTCATTACCAATCGACACTTATCCCCTAAGGATAAGAAAAAATTACCGAATCGGTGTTATGGCGTTTATGCCTTAGATATTAATCATGCGAAAGTGGAAACCATTGCGGCTAAAGCCGTTGTTTTAGCAACCGGTGGGGTTGGTAAGGTCTATCGCTATACCAGTAATCCCGATACGGCTACTGGTGATGGCATTGCCATGGCTTGGCGCGCTGGGTGCCGAGTGGGTAATATGGAATTTATTCAGTTTCATCCCACTTGTTTATATCACCCTAGTGACCGCACTTTTTTAATTACTGAGGCCTTGCGTGGAGAGGGTGGTTTGCTCAAGTTACCTGAAGGTGGCGCTACCCATGGCCTGCGTTTTATGCCTACACATGACGAGCGCAATGAATTAGCACCGCGTGATATTGTCGCGCGCGCCATCGATTTTGAAATGAAAAAATATGGCTTAGACCATGTTAATTTAGATGCTACGCATTTAGATGCAGCATTTATTCAAGAACATTTTCCCATGATTTATGCGCGTTGTTTAAGTCTGGGAATTGATATTACCCAGCAGGCAATTCCAGTAGTACCTGCTGCCCATTACACCTGCGGTGGGGTGGTGACCGATTTGCATGGCCATACGGATTTACCGGGTTTATACGCCGTAGGCGAATCTACTTATACCGGCTTACACGGGGCTAATCGCCTAGCGAGTAACTCACTATTAGAATGCGTTGTGATTGGTAAAGCTGCTGCAGCTGATATTGATTTAGCGGTTACGCCTGCCTTGCCAGCGTTACCTTTATGGGATGAAAGCCAAGTTGAAAATGCCGATGAGCAAGTGGTAATTGCCCATAATTGGGATGAATTACGCTCCTTAATGTGGAATTATGTTGGTATTGTGCGCACAACTAAACGGCTTGAGCGTGCTTTACATCGCATTGAGTTATTGCATCAGGAAGTACAGGAATACTATGCTAACTTTAAAGTGACCCGCGACTTAATTGAATTACGTAATCTGTTAGATTGCGCTGAATTGATAGTGAAATCGGCCCTGATGCGTAAAGAAAGCCGAGGTTTGCACTACAGCCGCGACTATCCTAATGCAGGGGCAGTATCTTCCCCAACAATTTTGACGCCTAAGCAGGCTTAACTGAGCAGGCTTAACTGAGCAGGCTTAATTTGGCTTGGCTGCTTTAAGCTAGCATCCGCATTGAAAAATCAACAGCCTGTACATCTTTGGTCAGTTTACCAAGTGAAATACGGTCAACGCCAGTTGCCGCAATAGCACGCATCTGCTCGATGCCAATACCGCCAGAAGCTTCTAATAGCGCTCTGCCTCGATTGATAGCAACTGCTTTATGCATTTTTTCAATCGAGAAGTTATCAATCAAAATACTATTAGCGCCTGCTTTAATTGCTTCATCTAGTTCAGCTAAATTTTCTACTTCAATCTGAATGCTAACCCCCGCATTGAGTTTCTCTGCAGCATCTAGCGCTGCACGAATGCTGCCGGCAGCGGCGATATGATTTTCTTTGATCAAAATACCATCCCACAAAGCCATGCGTTGGTTTTCTCCAGCGCCAATACGAACAGCATATTTTTGCGCTTGACGTAAGCCTGGCAAGGTTTTACGGGTATCAAGGACAACGCAGCCATTGGGATTAGGGCTCAAACCCACAATTGCTTCAACATATTTTTTAGTGTTCGTCGCGGTAGCAGAGAGGGTCTGTAGAAAGTTAATTGCAGTACGCTCGGCTGATAATAAGGCGCGAACATCGGCCTTAATTTCACATACTGGGGTATCAGCTACCATCCAATCACCTTCTTCATAAAACCAAGTCAGAGCGGCTTTAGGATCAAGCGATTGGATTGTGCCTTCAAACCAAGACTTGCCACAGAGTACGGCTTTTTGGCGCACGCTTAACAGGCTTCTACCTATTTTGCTGGGCACAAGTTGTGCAGTCCAATCGCAAACGCCAATATCTTCTCTTAAAGCGTCTTGAATATTACGTGTACGGGCTTGTTCTAAGGTTTCGTTGGTATCAAACATGAGATCGCAAGTAAGCCTTAAGCCGCACCAATATGCTTCACAAAACCATGTTGGGCTTTGGCCACTAAATCGGTATGCTGGCTCGTAAAATCTAGCATACGGTCGATGCAAGTAAGGGCTTTTATTCTGGTGGTTTCCTCAATAAACACTTCACCCGTTTGATTTTCTAGCGCATCAAGAATGCCTTGCAGACCATTCATCGCCATCCACGGACAGTTGGCACAACTTTTGCAGGTCGCGCTAGTGCCGGCAGTAGGGGCTTCGATGAGTTTTTTATGAGGCGCTAATTGACGCATACGGTGCAAAATGCCCTTATCGGTGGCGACGATATATTCATTGGCAGAGCCCTCAACTACGGCTTTAATCATGGCAGAAGTCGAGCCCACCATATCGGCAAGTGCGATAACCGCAGCCGGTGATTCTGGGTGAACTAATATTTGGGCAGCGGGATATTGCAAGCGTAATAATTCGAGCTCGGTGGCTTTAAATTCATCATGCACAATGCAGGCGCCATTCCAGAGCAACATATCAGCCCCAGTTTGCGCTTGGATGTAAGCTCCTAAATGACGGTCGGGTGCCCAGAGAATTTGTTTGCCCTGTTCTTTAAGGTGATGCACGATAGCTAAAGCGCATGAACTGGTCACCATCCAATCTGCTTGGGCTTTAACAGCAGCGCTGGTATTGGCATACACCACTACCGTGCGCTTGGGATGAGCGGCACGAAAAGCGGCGAATGCATCGGCAGGGCAACCTAAGTCGAGTGAACAAGTCGCATCGAGGTCGGGCATAAAAATACGTTTTTCGGGACTGAGAATTTTGGCCGTTTCACCCATAAAGCGCACCCCAGCAACGATTAAATTTTTCGCTGCGTGGGCTTTGCCAAAGCGGGCCATTTCTAGGGAATCCGCCACAAAGCCACCAGTTTCCATGGCTAAGTCTTGAATTTCACCATCAACATAGTAATGCGCCACGATTGCCGCATCTTTCTCGATTAAGAGCGTTTTAATACGGTCAATTACCGCAGCCTTTTGGTCGACTGAAAGCGGTGGCGGGGTTTTAGCCCAAGCTTGCGCCGTGCAGGTTCTACCAGCGCCATCTTGCTGGGGATAATCAAAAGAAATCGGTTTTGTTGAGGCTGGCATGGCCATAGAAACAGGATTCATACCAAATCTTAACCCGAGCGGCAGGTTGGCGCTTTAGCTGAGAAATTCAGCATAAATGAAGGATTCTCGACTCGAATACAATAAAGCGATGAAAAAAATTATCCCTATATTTGCCCTTGGCCTCATTAGCATTAGCTTGCCCAGTTTTAGTCAGGCCCAAACTACGAGCCCTAATCCTATCCCAGCTATTGGGGCGGGTGGATCTGCCGGAGCAGCAGACAAGAAAATGACCACGGTTTCGGAGACGAACGCTGAATTTTTTGCGACCGTCAATGGGCAGCCGATTTCGACTGGCTTGTTAGCCTTAAATATTCGCAATGCCATGGGCCAGGGACAAAAAGATGGCCCTGAATTACAAAATGCTCTGAAGGAGGAATTAATTAACCGCAAATTGTTAACTGATGAAGCCACTAAAAAGGGCTTGGAGCGTTTGATCGATTTTCCAGATCAATATACGCAACTGAAGCAAACTTTATTAATTCAAGCTTTAGTTGAAAATCATTTCAGCACTAACCCCATTACCGATGCGCAATTGCAAACTGAATACGAGCGGCAGCGTAAATTAGTGGGGGAGAGTGCATCTGCGTTTCAGTATTACTTAAGTCAAATTGTTGTACCTAGCAAAGCGGATGCAGAAGATTTAATTCGCCGCTTTCAAAAAGGCGAGCCTTTTGGAACCATGGCACAAGCGTACTCGATCGACCAAGCTACCAAAGCTAGCGGTGGCCAATTGGGCTGGCTTTTCCCGGGTCAAGTGATTAAGCCAATTGCCGATGTGGTTGTCAAAATGAATAAAAGTGCAATTACCACTACCCCCATTCAAACTTCAGAAGGTTGGGTCATTATTCGCTTAGACGATAAACGGCCCTTTAAATTTCCATCCTTAGAAGAGGCTAAGCCGCAACTTCGCCAAGCCATGGTGCAGCAATATTTAGTTGAAACCGTGAAGAAATTACGGGAAACCGCGAAGATTGTGCAGTAAGCGCTACTGATGAAAAAACTTCTTCCCGCGGTTTTTTCTGGCATTTTGGCAAGCATGATGATTTGCGTTTGCTCGCAAGCGAATGCTGGCGAAAAAGTAGCTTATCAAAATTGGATCGTCGATATGAGCGGCGTGACTACTGAAGCGTATACCGCCAATGATTCTAATTCTTCTTTTGGGCTTTTTTGTAGTGGTGAAAAATGCTTATTTTATTTGCATCAAGCCCTGCAGTGTCAACCAAATGCTAAATATTCAGTACTCATGAATAGCGCTTCTCTATCTACTGCTCTGTCGATGCAATGTACCCAGATTGGGAATAATTTATTTCAGATTTTGGACCCCTTTAACGCTGTGCTAGAGGCCTTAAAAGCAGGCGAGACCATAGGTTTTGCAGTCGCTTTGCAGTCGGGCGCATTTAGTGTGACGCGTTTTAGCTTGGCTGGTAGTGGCGACGCAATTAAACGCGCACTCTCTGAGGCAGCCCGCAGTTCTCAACGGGGTAGTCCGCAGACTCAGCCACCTCCCAATTCGCCAGGTACTAAAGGCCTTAAAGATATTATGATTTAAAACGAATAACTGGCGGAGATCCAGCCACGGGGTTGGGTGGTTGTGCCGTCAGTATTGGTTGGTTGACCATATTGGTTATATAAGGGATTTTTGCCCACCATCCATGCAATGCTACCGGCGACATTCCAATTTTGATAGTTCCATTTCAGACCAAAGCCAGCGCCCATCAGAGAATAGGTGTTATTCGCATTGGTCTGCCCCTGCCAACCTGGAAAAGTAGCTTTGTATTGCTGCACAGCACCCCAGTCGTAAAACGCTGACAAGGTCAGATTTTGCGGTAATTGCCGGCGTAACTCTAGGGTTGCTAGTGCGCCTTGTGAGCCAGGACTTTGCGCTACAGGATAAGCACGCACACCGTAAGGTCCACCCAAGTAAAACTGTTCAGCAGAATTTAAATTAACCGAAGCAAATTGACCCGAAAGCGCAACATAAATTGAATTGAGTCCATCTTCGGTAAGCTGTTGATTGCGGCTACCCGAGAAATTGAATTTAGCAAAGGTGGTCGGGGTGTAAGTTCCATACCCTTGAATGCTGGTCGCGGAAATCGCCAAATTGCCTAAGACAACCGTGGCAGAGCCGGTAGAAATAGCGCCACCACCAAGGCTGTCATATTTATTACCCGATATACCAAACGACAGATTATTAATGGTGTAACTACTAATCGTTGAGCCGGAAGTTTGGTTTTTATTCATATAACTTTTAATGTCATATGCCATAGTAGTATTTAAATTTGCGCCTTGCGAACGAATGAGGGGATACGCAGCGGTAAGGCCTGTAGTCCACGCATCGCCAAAGCCACTATTGATGGAGGTATAGCTGCTCACATTTTTATAATTCAGATAGGTGCCTGCGATACCTAAGCGCAAGCCATCATTGGTGGCTGGCAAAGAGTAGGCCCCTTGGACGTAGGCGGAGCCATCAGAAACAATGCCGTTAATAGCGCCTTGATCACCAAAGCCACTGGGATTATTTAAATTAATCGCCACAGTAGCTTGGTTCGAGCCCGTGGTGCGGCTACCATAGTTATTTAATTCTGCACGTCCTTGTACTAAGGGCGCATCAGAAAGCTGCATTTTTAGGGCGGTTTCACCATCATTGGCGCCCGGTTCGAGTTGACTAGCAACGATCACCCCAGGAGTTTCATTGAGAATAATCAGGGCCCGCTCAACCTTTGCAACGTTAAGATAATCGCCAATGGGGTTAGCGTCAGTAATATATTTAGCAGCTAAATCTTTGCTAAAGCGGGTAGGGCCTTGGGGTGTTTCCACCATGACGCTACTGAGTTTGGCTTCAGTGACTAAAATCTTGACGATCCCATTAGCAATCTTTTGGGGCGGTAATATTGCTTGCACGGTATAGCCATTTTTACGATAGTAATCAATGACTGCATCGCAGGCTTTTTGTAGATCATCAAAATTTACCGAGCGACTAACCCACGGGCGCAATACTTCTTGAATCTGCGCCTCTGGCAGAATATTGATGCCCTCTACAACAAACGACTTCACGATAAAACGGGTTTCACCTTCTTTGGGTAACGTTTGCTCTAAAGGCTCTGGTTTTTCAGGTTGCGGTAAGGCAAGCGGTGAGGGTAAGGGTAGTTGTTGCTCTAAATTTTGTTGCAGTGCGCCTGCATCAACTTGGGCACTCGCTGGAAGAGAAATAATACTAATAGCTATGAAGATAACAATGGATTGCCAGCATTGGATCTTCAGTTGGGATTGAATTATTGGCTTATCTTGGAACATTATTATTTGGCGAGATTTCGATCATAGAAATTAGCAATGAATATACAACTAAACTGATTATTACATTAACCAATTGCTTGCCAATGCTAGTTAGCCCCTAGGCTAATATTGGTGGCCGCAGTTTTTAGGCTTATTGCTAAAATAGTGGCATGGAAACTAAAGGTTATGTATATCTGATTGAGGACGATGTCTCGGTACAGAAATCCCTTACGCGCGCCTTAAGCAAACAGGGGCTTGAGGTTATTGGCTTTACCACAGCCTCAGCTTTTTTGGCTGCAGCACCCAAACATACGCCTGAAATGATTCTATTAGACATGCAAATGCCGGGTTTAACAGGACTTCAGTTGCAGGAAAAAATGAACAAGCAGGGTCGCTCAACTCCGATCATTTTTATTAGTGGCCAAAGTCACCCGCAGCAAATTATTGAAAGCCTTAAAAAGGGCGCAGTCGATTTTTTACTTAAGCCATTTAATTTGGCGGACTTAACAAAAGCGATATTGCGAGCACTAGAGCTAGATCATGGACATGCTCGACGTTTAAAACTGTACCAAAATATCGTTGACCGTTTTTCTAAACTCACTGAACGCGAAAAGGAAGTATTCGAGTTATTAACGCTAGGTTTAATGAATATTAGAATTGGCGAAATATTAGGTATTGCCCCAGCTACCGTGAAGATTTTTAAGGCCAATGTGATGCGAAAAATGCAGGCTGATTCAGAACAAGACTTAGTACTCCTAAAGCTAGAGTTAAAAAGAGGTATCCAGGCTAGTTGGGGGTGGGTTTAAGTTCGCTCTGGTAAAAAGTTAGACGAAAGCAGGTCCCTCCAGTAGGGTTATTTTCTAGGGTAATAGCGCCATTGTGGGTTTCCATTATGGCGCGACTGAGCCATAATCCCACGCCCATGCCACTAGGCTTACTGGTGTGAAAGAGTTCAAAAATATGGTTTGCTGCCTCTGACGAAATACCGCTGCCGTTATCGGTTATCTCAAAGGTAATTTTTTCTTCTTCACATTGAATGCTTGCAAAAATTAAACGCTCACCCTGCTTACTGACTAACTCTTCAATGGCATTATTAAAAAGATTAAGTACGACCATTTGTAGTTGTCCAACATCACCATGGACAAGGGCATTTGCTGGAATATCTAGTGCAACTTCTATTTCATTGGCGCTACATTTAGACTTGACTAATAAATAAGCATCATTGACGATCGCCCCTAAATTAATTGACTCAAATTGCTCTGAGCCCTTTTGAAATAAGCGTTTCAAGCGAGTAATAATATCGGCTGCGCGAATCTTATCTTTTAAAATATCTTCTAAAATTTCTTGCGACTCTTCACTATTCGGTGCATTTTTAATTAAATCGAGCAGCACTTCTGCATTGAGTCGTATGGCTCCGAGCGGTTGGTTGAGCTCGTGGGCTAATGAGCTGACCATCGTCCCCATATCGCTAGCTTTTTGAGTGACTGCAAGTTTTTTAAGTAACTGATTTTTTTCTGCGAGGACTTGTAAAAGAGCAATATTTTTATTGTCAGTAGATCTTTTTTGTTTTTCTGCTA
>Ga0214164_1001362_pt1 | contig 13951 bp, 12 predicted proteins | sample TroBogepilimnion_13_FD_153003 | JGI IMG/M metagenome (GOLD analysis project Ga0214164, IMG submission 153003) | Freshwater microbial communities from Trout Bog Lake, WI - Practice 03JUN2009 epilimnion v4 | ecosystem: Environmental > Aquatic > Freshwater > Lake > Epilimnion/Euphotic zone ...
TCAGGCACCATAGTGCGGTGACGGCTGCGGGTATCTATTACAGACCGGGGAGTAAATCTCAGCAGCCTTTCTTTTTCCCATACGTTGGTGTGCTGGTACCAGTAGTTTTCGCCGGCCATCGCGCCATAGCATACTATCAGGGTGGGGGTGTTGCCGGTTTGTGAGTTTTTCCAGAACTGTATTACATCGTTATACAATGGTGCAACTGGTATATTGTGCTCTATAGTAGTGTGGCCATCCATTATCTGGGTCATGTTGTGGTAGAAGAAAGAACCGCCTTCGGGCACTACTTCCATTTTCAGTTCGCGGGCCGCTTCAATAATCATCTGGCGCTGCTCGCGGCGGGGCTGGTTATAGCTTTTCACACTAAAAGCGCCATAAGCCTTGGTGCGGCGCAAGGCGCTTTTGGCATCTTCGTAGGAGTTGATAACTGCTTTGAAATCACCATCGGCGCCATAAAGTATGGTTCCGGTAGAGAAAACACGCGGGCCCACCATGTCTCCGGCTTTCACCAGTTCACTCTGTGCAAATACCATCTCGCTGTTGGCCGATGGATCGTGCATTGTGGTTACTCCATAGGCAAGGTTGGTGTAGTAGGGCCAATGCTTATCGGGTGTAAGGCCGGAACGGAAGTGGCCGCCGTGGGAATGAGCATCTATAAAGCCGGGCATAATGGTTTTGCCATCACAGTCAATCACTCTGGCATGGGCAGGAATGTTTACGTCGCTGGTTCGGCCTATGGCTTTAATAAGATTGCCATCAACAATAACGGTTCCATTATCTATCTCTTCAGTACCTTCCATTGTAATGAGGTGTGCATGCGTAAAAGCGATTAAGCCCTTTGGCTTATCAGTTTTAGCGGTTAAACCAACAGCGATGCCATGCTCCGGAAGCTTGAATGCAGAATCAGGTTTGTTGTTGATAAATTCAAAACGGTCTTCGAGATTTATGCTGTAATACTGGTCGCCGAGGGTGTAGTGGAGTACTTTGCTGTTGCTGCTCCAGTGCAGGTTGATACCGGCATCGAGCGATACTTTCTTGACCGGAAAATCGGTCGATTCGGCGCTGAGGCTGATCTCTTTTCCGGTATGAGGGAATGGTGCAACATATACTTCGTGCAGATCTACATAAGCTACCCAGTTGCCATCGGGAGAAACGGTGAACTGCCCTCCATAGTGGCTTTTGAAGATGGAATGTTCGTCGGAGCCATCAGGCTTGCAACTGTTCAGGGTTTTATCAAGGCCGCCGCCAGCCTGGTAATAAATGCGTTTGCCGGTATGGTCGAATTTAGGATTTGAGCCTTTGTCGGTAACGAATGTTTCTTTATGACCTGAGGCCGGCATAAGGTATATACCTGGCTTAATGGTAAAGGTATTGCCCATAACATTGTCGCCTTCTTCTTTTGAATATACGATCCATTTGCCATCTGGCGAGTAAGAAGGGGTGCGGTACATGCCTTTTTTGGTGGTTAGCACTACTGGTTTTGAGTTTCCATTCAGGTCTGCCTTACAGATTGATCCGGTTAATTCATCGGTCCAGGTAACGTATACAATGCTATGTCCATCAGGAGAATAGGATGGTTCAAACTCATGAGCCTTGCTGCTGGTGATCCTTTCTGGCCGGCCATTGGGAAGTGCCTTTTTGTAGATATGGCCAAGTGCATTGAACACCAGCCATTTGCCATTGGGCGAGGTAACGGCATGGCGGATCACATTTACATTAAACTCATCGGGGTTCAGATTTTGCGCGAACCTGACAGCATCTGTCATATGTTGCTTCACATGGCAAGTGAATGGGATTTCAGTGGCTTCATTTACTTTAGTTGCATTTACTTTCCGGATCTTGCCGCCTGCCCAGATAAGGATATGTTGGTCGTCTGGTGTCCATGCAAAACCGGTATAGATACCGAAGATGGTCCAGGCTTCCTGCTGGTCTTTATCCAGCTTGTCATATACAGGCCATTCTTCGCCTGTGGCAAGGTCGCGCAGGTAAAGAACTGATTGGGTGCGCACCCGCCTTACAAATGCCATAAGCTTGCCATTGTGCGATATCTGCGGACGCACCGCGCCGCCGGGGCCACCGGTTACCTCTTCAATAATCCCTTTCTCGCGGTCGAAACGTTTAATGACGAATATCTGGTTATTAGGGTCTTTGTTGTACTGGAAGTAGCCACCCGGATACATGTCTTCGCTGTAATAAACATAACGCCCATCCGGACTTACGCAGGGCTCATTGAGGTCCTGCTGGTCGTTTTTACGTGCAGTGAGTTGCAGGCCGCCGCCGCCATTGATGTGGTACATCCACAGTTCACCTGCGCCAAGCGACCGGCCAGAAGTAAAATGTTTGCGGGCTATGATGTAGTTTTTATCTGCCCAAACGCCATTATTCAGCAACCGGAAGTTCTCTTTGGTTATCTGTTTGGCATGGCTGCCATCACGGTCCATCACCCATATATTATCCCCGCCGCCGGCATCTGAGGTAAACAAAATCTTTTTGCCATCAGGGCTGAAGCGGGGCTGCACCTCCCAAGCCATGCCTGTGCGAATGGCTTTGGCTTCGCCTCCTTTTACCGGCATAGAATAGATATCACCGAGCAGATCAAACACGATTTCCTTTCCATCCGGTGAGAGGTCAAGATTCATCCAGGTGCCTTCATTTACAGTAAAGCTTACATCATGGCCGGGGCCACCGGGGTTACTCACGTCCCATTTCTTTTTATCATCTTTTTTATCCTGAGCGGATAGGGATATTGTGAGAAACGGGAGTAATGTGAGAAATGTGAGAAATGTGTTGCGGCGCATGTAGATGAATTTGTGTGGGGATAAAGATAAGTTAGGAATGGGGAATTAATAGGGGGATTTCTATTTGATTTAGTTAGCTAAATCTTATCAGGGACATTTCAAACCAGATAAATCCTAATATCTCTAATCTCCCTATCTTTGTTATTAAATGTATACATTCTATGAAGAAGCTCAGTCCAATTTTAATAATACTCTTCTGCTGCCAGATCTCGTTCGGCAGCGATACTACTATCGTATTTCGGCAAACAGAGTTTTCGAAAGTTTTTGAGGCAGCTAAGAGGGAGCAGAAGCCGGTAATGCTGTTCTTTCATTTTGATGGCTGCGGTGCGTGCAACATTATGATACAGGATATTTTTACCAAAAAAAGCGTTTATGATTTTTACAATTCAAAGTTAGTGTGCTATGCCATCAATACATTGAAAGGGGAGGGGGTAGAGCTGGCTAAACGATACGGGGTTCAGTCATGTCCTGCTTTTCTGTTTCTGAATGCGGATGGCAGGGTTGTGCATAAAATTGTTGGATTGTATGACACCGTAAGTTTTATCCGGCAGGCTGCTTATGCTTATGATGCTGCGGGGTCGTTGTCGGATTACCGGAAGCGTTATGATGCAGGGGAGAGGGGATCGGATTTTTTGAGAGAGTATTGTTGCAAGCTCAGGGATGCGGCTGAATTGGATACGGTTTTGATCAGGTTGTATGTGCATACATTGCCGGAAGAGGATATGAAGAGGCCGGAAAATATTCGGTTTATTTATGAGTTTTGTTTTCATAATCACGAGCCGGCGCTGCCTTATGGCAGTAAGGGCTTTCAATTTATGCTCAGCAACAGGAAATTATTCAATCAGTATTTCGACAGCAGCCAGGTGAATGCAAGGATTGTGATGCTTGCATCTGATTCACTTTACAGCGCAATAGGGCATTTAAATGAGCGGGAGTTTAACCGGATAATCGCAATACTTAAACCATTTGACGGGCACGACTACCTCTATAAAGAAATGGATGGCCGGCTTACGGCTGCCATGGACTCAAAACACATTATTATGAATGCTCAGCTTGCCTTTTATGATAAAACCAGGGATAAAATAAAATATGAAAAAACGCTGGATCAATTTATAAAAGCTATCTGGAACTCGAGTCGTGAACTCAATACAATCGCCTGGAATTATTTTGAAAAATATGATGACCCCGGCCATTTAAATAAAGCCCTGAAATGGGTGAAGCGGTCGGTGGAACTGAAAAGCTATTATGCCAATAATGATACGTGGGCGAACTTGCTATATAAGCTTAACAGATATCAGGAGGGATATGCCAGGGCCAATATTGCCATTGAGCTGGCAATAAAAGAGGGGGTTGATTATAAGATCACCTCCGAGCTTCAGGAAAAATTGCTGGGTAATAACAAATAGACCGGCATAAAAAATCCCACCATGTTCTTCCGGATGTTCCGCAGGGCATCCGGAAGTGCAGATAAAATCCTCTCTATAAAATTAATAAAATTTAATATGATAATGCTCATGGCATGTAGAAAATTATAAAGAAATAACAGGGAAATGGGTGGCTTCAGACTTGACAACTTTCGGGATCAGATTATTTGTGCTTAAGCCAGAGTTTTTCTATTCTTAAAAATCATTGTTACCTTTATATTCCAAAAGGAAAAACAAATCATGAGCTTGCAGGTAATTAAGGATGGTTCAGGAAAAAACACTGGTGTATTTGTTCCTATGAGCGATTGGGAAGCGCTTACTCAAAAGCATGAAGACCTTAAACTATTGGTTGCTATTGAGCCTGTGCGCAAAAGGAAACTTTCCGAATTGGCAGGAACATTATCAAATGATACCGCTGAAGATATGCTTAAATATGTAGCCCAAAGCCGCAGTGAATGGGAAGATCGTCTGAAAAAACAGTTTGATTAATTATGTATTTACTCGATACAAATGCCATAATCAATTATCTCAATAACTCGCTCACGCCCGGTGGAATGCTATCCATGAGTAATATTGTAGACGATCATAGCAATATCTCGGTTATTACTAAAATGGAAGCGCTTGGCTATAATTTTAAAACAAACGAAGATCAGAATACTACAGAGGAATTTATAAACGGATCAACTCTATTAGATATCAGCAACGAGGTCGTGAACAAGACAATTGTTATCCGCAAAAGCACGAAAATTGATTTGCCAGATGCGATTATAGGAGCTACCGCATTGGTTAATAACTTCATACTTATTACCAGTAATCTTTCCGACTTTAAAAACATACAAGGCCTGAAGATTGTAGACCCGAATAATTTATGAGTTATATACCCCGGTTGGGCGTAGTTTCTGTCTCTGATGAGTCTCAACCTTTATTCCTCTTGGTTTTCCATGAGCCATTATGATAAAATGCTGGTAACTATCGCTAAGTTGGGATTAAATAAATAATACAGATGAAAGGTAGCCCGAAAGGTTAATTTTAAGGCTGGTAGTTCTGAATAAAGTCAATAATGCAATAAACAACAACCACAATACCGAATAGAATCAAACCAGCCATTACTATAAAATATGACTTAACAATATTCCATTTATTGTTTTTCATTTATTGCTATTATGCTAACCTACTGCGATTCTGATAGGTTATTTTCTTAGTACCCTTAGCGTTAGCATGTGCCGCTAACAACTTCATCGCTCCCTCGAAATCAGTATCTATAGCCATCTTTTCAAGATACTTCTTTGGGGTTGGCTTTTCTTTTACTGCCTTTGCCATTGTTTAAAGTTACGAAAGAAATAATGAATTATCTTTCATTTATGATGGCATTTATTATTGATATGCCAAAAGAGATTGCAGTTAAGCTGAATAATATTTTTACCGTCCAATTTACCCAATCAACACTAAATATATTGTAGTCTCCAGAAATAATTAAAGCTATTCCAGAAAAAATACCATTGATAACAAGTATAATAAACCCAGCCTTTATAAAAAATACTGTTGTTTTCATAAGAATAATTCAGATTTAAAATTACTTAACCATTGCTTGGTAAAACATCTTTGTTGTATTTGGATATTCCCCAGACTCGATAACAGATATTCCCCCAATAGGTTGCCATCCTTCCAATATCTTTAAATTGATATAACTTGAAAATAAGCCTAAATCATCATCACTTATTACCTGATAGTCATTTATCATAAAAGTAGTTTTAGATTATAAAGGTAAGGAAAGCAATCATTTTAAAATAAATTATACCATTATAATTTATATTTAAATAAAATTTGTATATTTATAAATTATTAATACTTTTTTCTGTAACTTTGTATAAAGTTTAAAAACTTTTGGGCAGCAAATATATTGACGCATAATAATAAAAAATATCGGGGAAAATACCCTCTCTAATTGCAGAAAATACCCTCTCTTTGCTTATTTTATTTGCCATAGATTTAGCCCAACTAAAACAAAAACAATGGCTAACGTAATAACAGGTTTAGATATGGACGATTTAAAAATAAAATTCGACGGTCAAACGCATCAAATAGAGGCGAACACGCTAATAAATAGCCTTTTGCATTTCACTTCAATAGTTCAGGAAATAAATATTGAATTAAAAACTGAAAAAAAAATTGATATAAAAATCAACGCACTTCCTGAAGGTAGCTTTTTGGTACATTTCACATTGGAAGCTCAAACAATTATCGAGCAAGCGATTAAAATATTTTCAAGCCCAATAAGTTCAGCGACTGCCAATATAATCGCTGAGGTTGGGTTTGTTTATGGAATATATAGGTTTTTGGGCGGCAAACCTATTAAATCGAAAAAAATAACAGGGAATCAAGTTACTATTGAAAATGAAAAAGGAGATACAATAATAACAAACAACATAACTATTAATATTTTTGAAAATAAAAATATTCAAAAAGCATTGTCAAATGAATTTTCAACACTTGATAATGACCCAAATGTTTCTGGATTTGAAATATTGGATAGCAATGATAAACCGATAGTTCAAATCCCAAGAGCGGAATTTGGAGATTTAGCATCAGGTATAGATGATGTTGTTTCGGAAAATGAAAAAATAATATACAAAATTGCCATGCTCAATATTGTAAGACTATCTTTCGATAAAGGGCAAAAATGGGAGTTTTATTATGATGGAAATAAAATTACTGCTAAAATAAATGATGTTGATTTTCTTGTAAAGATAGATAGTGGAGAATCATTTTCAAAAGGCGATTCACTAGAAGTTGAACTTGAGATTTTGCAGGAATTTGATCAAACAGTAAACACCTATATAAATAGATCATACAAAATAAATAAAATAATCAGGCATATACCAAGACCGCCGCAGGGGAATTTAGATTTTCCAAAAGAAAAATAGAAGAAAACCCATCAACATGATGGGTTTTGCTTTTTGCTCGCTGTAAGTACATTGTACTTCAATCTTACCCAGCTACATTTTATAACTGTATCCTCAAATCTTGTTGTAATGTGCGCCTTACGGGTGTTCTACTTGTTCTTCCGGATGTTCCGCAGGGCATCCGGAAGTGCAGATAAAACCCCTTCTCCGAAGGTATTCAAAGAATTGCAGCTGAAAATCCCACACCATAGCCTATCTGGTACCGGACTGCAACAAAGTCTTGTGAGCAGCCTACCAGCCTATATAAGCTTACCGGTTTATTGATAATCCATATCCTTTGAGCCAACTGGTATGATCCTATTGTCACAGTATATGTTATACGCAATTCCGAAAATCCTTTAATCGCTCCCCGGTTTTTAGGTCGGGCTGGAAATTTTGATCAAAAATAAATTTGCTAAAAATTTGGAAATATCATCTATTCTCCATATCTTTGTTCCAAATTTTATGTCTAAATGGAGTTTATTTAACTATGAAACAATATTATTGGCATTCTGAGTGCATAAAAGGGCAATTTCCCTTACAGTTCAATAAGCATTATACCCGGATTATACCTTTTTATACCCTTTTATACCCTTTTATACCCTTTTATACCTGATTATACCCTATTTTGCATAATAAATAGTAATCATAAAATTTGATAATCAATATATTGAGTATAATAAATACAGAAACATAATTTCCATTATACCCTGATCTTAAAACAAAATTATTTTTCCCAATTACTTTTTGCTTAAATTTATTTACAATTATAAATTTATTGATCTATGAGAAAACGATCTTCAAAAAAATAATACAGCAATATTGCGGGATAAGAACCTTCTGCCAGTATCTACCCTGTACAAACAAGTTATTATTAAAGATATAAATTGCCTCTTAGAGGCTATCTGTTTGTAGTATCAGAATAAATAAAATTGATTTATGCCCCGTAGGTGGCTATCCTGGTCGCGGATTGGATATCCCCAAATAAGGCTACCTGTCATTTCGGTGTTTTTTTACTACAAACCGCTAGCCCCCCTGGGGTAAATATTAAGCCAAATAATGATGAGTATACAAGTTAAATGCCAGTAGGTAGGTAGATGAGATAAGATGAGATAATCGTAAATTTACTTATATCAGCCACCAGCAAGTGTTTCACCGTCTATCCTTATCCCATCGCCTTTTTTCAAGACCACGGGATAAGCACTTTAAAGAAGATACGAAAGGGTGTTCCGGATAATGTATGCAGTGCAAGTGGTAAAAAAATAAATTTATGGAAATACACTTTGTGCCCTTTATTTATAACTTAAAACAATTAGTACAACAACCTCTTTTTTGTGCCCTTAGTGAATCCTTGGTGCGCCTTGTGGTAAAAACCTTCTTTAATTTATAGAATTTGCAGTTTCATAGGTACAAAATAATTCAAAGCGCGTTTGCAACCGGTTTCCTAATCCCTAAAAAATGAGACAACATGAGATAATCGTAAATTTACTTATATTAGCCACCAGCAAGGGTTTCAGCGTTTGCCATTATCCCATTGCATTTTTTCAAGAGCATGGGATATGCTCAACAAATAAACAACATAAAATTTATAATATTTCCATATTTTACCATGTCTTTACTGCACTCAGAATAATTCTACGCACTGAAGCGCTGAATATTTTTAGAAAAATGTAAATTGCGGTAACTAAATAAGGCCCGTATGAATTACTTTAATCGACTTGCTTACATATCTTTATTTATACTCCTTTTGTGCAGTAGCCAGACACACGCATTTGAATATGTATTTTCCCTGACAGATAATGCTTTCCATAAGGGGAAGTTTCAATTTTCCATAGTTCGCGTAATTGATGCACGGGTAAATGACACATTGCCCATTGGGTTTATCCCGGGATTTTCCGGCCGGCCACAAAGCATAGGCAATGATTCACTAGCTTATGACCTTACCGATTTTTTTAAAAGCGATACAGCTCACTTTGATACGCTGAATAATATTGTGCTTGTGATAAATCAAATAAATTTCACTATCAATCAGGCGCAGTATGCCACAGTTACGCTATCGCTTGATTATTATCTGTTAAGGGACAACAAATACTCCCTTTTGTATAAACAATATTTGAGTCATGTAAAAAATGTGAAGGCAGTAATGGCACGCAGCAATGCGGTAAACATCGCATTCAGCAAAGCAATGGAGGCGGCATTCGATGACTTCGATCAGCAACTGGATGGCGGCAATCCTTCAGTTGCTTATCAAATGGATTCTTCTGTATTTGCATCAGCGGCTCTAAAAACACAGACCCAGGTCATCAGTAATCGAAATCTGAAAGACGGGATCTATTTCAGTTGCCGGGATCTCTATCTCAACAAACCCGGATTAATTTCAGGCTTTACATTACCAGATACCAGTATGTTCCGTACCAATCAAGTGTCAATACAAAATGAAAAAACTACATTCCATCCATACGCCTGCGTGGTAAATAAGAAAATATACATAAACACAGGCAATGACTTTTACAGAGAAGCACTGGTAAGTGATTCCGGAAAAGTATATTTCCATAATATTAGCAAGTATACTGTATCTACAGGAGCGGGTATTGGCGGGGCAGCCGTCAGCGGATTTGCTTCGTCTTTCGGAATACTTGGTGCCGTTATTGGAGGAATAGCGCAGGACAATATTATTAAATCTGGTACCAGAACACATACGGGTGATTTATTTCTTGATTTTGAAACCGGCCGTTTTGCCTGGTCCGAGATCAAATCTGTTGATAATGAGCCTGAATAAAAATGGTGTAGGAAATATTTGTATATTGGGTAAGTATTCATTTATGCGATAATTGCCGGGTTTCTTGAAGTTTGAGACTCAGGTGAGACAGAAAATTTTTCCGGAACTGGAATCACAGGTCTCATTCCCGTTATTATTTTTTGCTGAATGAATCCTTTTTTTATACGAGATAATTGGGTATTTTTATCCTTATGACAGCAGCTCAACTCATCTTAATCTTCCGGGATTCAGAAAACAGCACACCTGAAAGCCTGGCTGATCTGTTTGCTTTCAAACCTGCTATCATTGAGCATGAAAATCGCGATCAAAACCGTAAATTCAGGACTGAGGTGGTAAGGCGGTTGCTTTATGATTTTACCTTCAGGGACATTTACCTTATCCGAAGGTTGTTTGCTGAAGAATTAAATTGTGATGCATCAACCGGCTGCCACGACAATCTTTACCAGCTTAGTTTCTACCTGTATGAACTGGCTCAACCGGAGGATATATTTATTCTGTACAAGGCAAAATACTTAGCCTCAAATTTTGATGTACATAATACCCTGGACAGGGAAATGATTACGGTGCGGCATACTTATGACCTGGCAACAGCTTATGTTGAAAAAGTATTTGAGCAGAAACCAGACCTGCAAAAGCAATTTCCGGTCATTCTCAGGGAGCTCGCTGAACTGAAACAAGAACCCGACTATGAGAGCCAGGAGGCATACAGGAGGTTTATTTATGGTTACTTTTATGGCCATGAAAGAGTAGCCCGGATCAATTTTAATCTTACGGTTGATATTAACAGACCTCGTTTTAAGAAGTCCTGGTGGAGATTCTGGTAAAATAAATATTATCGTATCAATTCAAAATTCCCCCATCATTCTCTTCTTCCCTTCCAAAGCATAGTTAATATTAAACTGTTTATTGCTTGCCCGGAGATAGTATAATATCCTTGCTGTGTAATCTGAAAGAATGAATCAGATTAATAAGGTAGATTTGTGATTCCAACAGCTTTTAGGATAAAAACCTAACGCAGATATGATCAAAACAATAACACTTGCCCTAGCTCCGGCAGATGCAGCATCTGACCAGACTATAATAAAAAACATTGCATCAGTAAGTGGCGCCGGTTTAAGCCGGATCTCCGGCTATATTATACAGAAACGATCCATTGATGCCCGGTCCAGGCAGGCAAAGGTCATTCTGCAACTTCAGGTTTTTATAGATGAAAAGGTAATTGAAGTGCCTACTTTTGAACCGCAACTGAAAAATGTTGCAGGGGCAAATCCGGTTGTTATTGTGGGCGCAGGCCCTGCTGGGTTATTTGCTGCTTTAAGGCTGATAGCGCTTGGAGTAAAGCCAATAATTATAGAGCGCGGCAAAGATGTAAAAAGCCGCCGCCGGGATCTCGCTGTATTGAATAAAGAGGGTATTGTAAACCCGGAATCCAATTACTGTTTCGGTGAGGGCGGGGCAGGCACGTATAGCGATGGCAAGTTATATACACGGTCGACAAAAAGAGGCAATGTGCTGCGCATATTGCAGCTGTTTCATTATTTCGGGGCAGAGGCTGATATTTTGTATGATGCCCATCCGCATATAGGCACCAATAAGCTGCCGCAGATCATTACTGCTATCAGGGAGCAAATTATTGCCTGCGGTGGCGAGGTGTTGTTTGATACGAAAGTTACGGACATCCTGCTGGATGGAGCTGCCATTAAAGGCATTACTACTGCCAATGGATTGACAATACACTGCAAGTCAGTGATATTGGCTACGGGGCACTCAGCCCGGGATATATTTGAGTTACTGCATAAAAAGAAAATTGCCGTTGAGTTTAAGCCATTTGCACTGGGAGTGCGTATTGAGCATCCGCAGGAACTGATAGACCAGGCTCAATACCATTGCAATGTGCGCGACCCATTGCTGCCGCCAGCCAGTTATTCGCTGGTGGCTCAGGAAAACGGGCGGGGGGTATTTTCATTTTGCATGTGCCCCGGTGGCATTATAGCGCCTGCTGCAACTGCTCCGGGCGAGCTGGTTGTAAACGGCTGGTCGCCATCAAAACGCAATAACCCTTTTGCCAACTCAGGTACTGTTGTGGCTGTTGATGAAAAAGACTTTGCGGCCTATGGCTTTACGGGGCCACTAGCAGCTATGTATTACCAGAAGATGGTGGAACAGCGGTCCTATGAAGCCGGTGGAGGTAACCTGGTTGCCCCTGCACAGCGCATGGCCGATTTTGTTAATGGTGTAGCTTCATCATCATTGCCAGTCTGTTCTTATATTCCGGGAGTAAGGAGCCTGGATTTAAGCGAAGTGCTACCAGCCGAAGTGGGTAGGGCGCTTAAAAAGGGAGTTGTTGATTTTGGCAAAAAAATGAAAGGGTATTTTACCAACGAGGCAATACTTGTAGCCACCGAATCAAGAACAAGTTCACCGGTGCGTATACCCCGCGACAAGGAAACTTTGCAACATATACAAATCAAAGGGCTTTATCCCTGTGCTGAGGGTGCCGGCTATGCAGGAGGTATTGTGTCGGCAGCTATAGATGGTGAGCGGTGTGCAGAAATGGCTGCCGGGATATTCTGATTTATTTTCCCGGAATCCGGTCTTCTATAATTTCAGCCTTGGTTTTATTGATGTAAAAGGCAATAAAACTTTTCTGATATGGCTCTGTTTCATCAGTATAGAGCTTGCGGAGAATACTCTTTCCTTCAAAATCCTTATCCATGAGAATAAGAGTTATACCCTTCTGGGTAAGCACTGCGTTATAATTCGGGATCTTCGGCTTTTTCAGGAGCAGATTGTCGTAGATTTTAAGCAAATGCCCAAAAGATATAAGGGCATCGGCCGGATGTTTGGTTTTATACTGGATGATACCACAGTTAAAAACAGCTTCGGGGGCATCGGGGTATAGCTGAACGAGTTTTTTAGAGGCAATAAGGCATTTGTCAAACTGATCGGTGCGACCGAGATAACTGATTAAATTAGCCCATCCCTCATACCATTTCGGATCGATTTTTACCGCCTCATCCAGCAGCATATTTATCTTTTTGTAGCAATCTGCACTTTCGCCGCAGGTAGTAAAGAGTTTTATAGCGCTGTCGTCAAGGCGTTTGGCTTTGGGGTTTACTTTATAATTTAAAGGTTGTGCCACAGAGTGGAAGGAACAGGAGAGGATTACCAAGAGAATTATGCAGTATTTCATGATACAATTTTAATAAAAAAAACTGAGAATCGGTTTGTTGTTTGTGAATAATGATTTTTCTATTTCTTCATTTTAGACATTGGGATTTTAGTCAATTAAATGGTATAAAACTGCAAAAATGAAAGTCCCTGCCGTAAAAGCGGCAAGGACTTTTGAGCATATTCATCAGGAAATTTACTATTACATACCCATTTCATCAGCGCTCGGGCCATAGCTTCCAGGTATCGGCACATTGAGCAGGCGAAGGAAAACACCCAGTTGCGCCCGATGATGAATGATCTGGCTGATAGCCATAACTATCACATCCTCTTTGGGTCTGTTGCTTACTACCTTATCGCCATAGCTTAGTATCCAGATAGGAGTCAGGTCTTCGTCGGTAGCATTTTGCAGCGAGGTGCGGCCCTGGTTGAGCTTTTGCTCAAAAAAGTCCATCAGTTCCTTTTTGGTATGGATCTCCGGCGCCTCAAAGGGATTATTGGCAAGGTTCAAGCCTTCTGTATCCAGCGCAATGGTTATCCAGCCGGGCAATTCGGCTACATGGGTGGCTAGCCGGCCAAGTGACATACTTTTAGGATGAGGTTGCCATCCGAATTTTTCTTCAGGTACTACCGAGAGCATTTTAAGGGTAGTGGCCGATTCCTGTTCCAACTGATTGAGGAACTTTTGTGTTGTTGTCATTCTGTTTCGATTTAGAACACAAAGAAAGACAGGCCCACTGACAGCCCTATGGCAGTCTGATTTCCAGCCAGGAAAATTATTTTTAAATTACCTGCAAGGATTTAATTTTAAGACTGGCAATATAATCGTTGAGT